>Ga0181520_10000706_pt1 | contig 72185 bp, 63 predicted proteins | sample PEATcosm2014_Bin_29_FD_132451 | JGI IMG/M metagenome (GOLD analysis project Ga0181520, IMG submission 132451) | Peatland microbial communities from MTU Mesocosm Facility, Houghton, MI, USA - PEATcosm2014_Bin02_30_metaG | ecosystem: Environmental > Terrestrial > Soil > Wetlands > Peat | place... | reverse complement strand
GCGAATTCTTCAGCTTTCAGTTTCCTCATTCTCTCCCTCGCATCATCTGTTTGAACCGGTCACGCGCTATCTCAATATCACGCTGAGAAGTGGCTTGGGTCGTTTTCGGGAAGGCGTGGATCACATAGACGGCTTCCGCGAGCCGTGCCGTGTAGACCACGCGGTATGTGCCTGATTCTGCCCAGATGCGGATTTCTTCGACTCCTTTGCCAATGGATGGCATCGGCTTGAAATCGTTCGCCTGAATCCCCATTCTGCAGCCGTCCTAACTGGTACCCAGCCTGTTGGCGAGCAGTCTTCGGAAACCCGCGCAACACCTTTCGCGAATCGCCGAGGAACCGAACCGGCTTCATGAAGGTATTATATCAATACGGATATACGGAGTAAAGCGTCCTTGAGAACAACTGCACAGGCGTGGATGGCGGATGAACTCGGCCAGGTTTTGATAGCTTGAGGGTATGGGTAAGGCAGAGGCAAGGGTGGTTGAGGCGCAAACCAATTTGCGGGAACTGGCGGAGTTTGTTGTGGCGCGCGCGCTGCTGAGCGGGGCGTCGGATGCGGAGGTGACGATCCGGGAGGGCGATGAGTTTTCGACGACGGTGCGGATGGGCGAGGTCGAGACGCTGAAGGAGTCTGGATCGCGCGGCGTGGGGCTGCGGGTGCTGGTCGAAGCGGAAAACGGGTATCGCGTGGCGAGCACTTCGTCGAGCGACTTTACGCAGGAGGGGATCGAGTATCTGGTGCAGGGCGCTGTGGGGCTGGCACAGGTGACGTCGGTCGATCCGTTTGCCGGCCTCGCGGAGGCGGCCGAATTTGGGCGGTTGAGCGGGGATCTGGGGCTGTATCACGAAGATGTGTACTCGCTGCCGATTGAAGAGCGCATTGCGTGGGCACGGCGGGCAGAGGCTGCGGCGATGGCGGCGGACACGCGGCTGGTGAACAGCGATGGCGCGAGCTTCGACGCGGCGACGGGCCGGAGAGTGTTTGCGAATTCGCGCGGATTTGTGGGCGAGTATCGGTCGTCGTACTGCTCCATCTCGGCGAGTCCGATTGCGCAGGGCGCGAATGGCGAGATGCAGCGGGACTACTGGTGGTCGCAGGCGCGGTCTTCTCGAGATCTGGAGCAGCCTGAGGAGGTGGGTCGCGAAGCGGCGCGGCGGACGTTACGCATGCTCGATGCGCGGAGGGTGCCGACCCAGCAGGCTCCGGTGATTTTCGCGCCGGAAGTGGCGCGGGGATTGGTGGGCGCGGTGTTCGATGCGGCGACGGGCGATGCGATTTATCGCGGGGCGTCGATTTTTACGGGGAAGCTGGGCGAGGAGGTCGCGGCGGCGGCGGTGACGGTGGTGGATGACGGGACGATTCCGGGAGGATTCGGGACGTCGCCGTTCGATGCGGAGGGATTGCCGAGCCGGCGGACGGTGATTGTGGAGAAGGGCGTGCTGAAGAATTACATCCTGAATACGTATGCAGGACGCAAGCTGGGGATGAAGAGTACGGGGAATGCGGGGCGCGGGCTGGCGGGGAATCCGTATCTCGATGCCGGGAATTTGTTTCTTGAGGCGGGGACGCGGACGGCGGAGGAGATGATTCGCGGTGTGGAGCGCGGGCTTTATGTGACGCGGATGCTGGGGCACGGGGTGAATCTGGTGACGGGCGATTATTCGCGGGGCGCGGCCGGGTTGTGGATTGAGAATGGCGAGCTGGCGTATCCGGTGCACGAGATCACGATCGCGGGAAATTTGAAGGAGATGCTGCGGAACATCACCGCGATCGGGAGCGACTTGGTGTTTCGCGGGGCGACGGCGGCGCCGACGCTACGGGTCGATGGTATGACGATCGCGGGGGCTTAGAAGCAGGCAACAGGGAACAGGTCGCTGGCCGCTACCAGAGGCGGCGGACGCCGAAGGAGTCGAGCTGAGCGTCGGTGCTGATGATAGGAATGTCCTCGGCGAGCGACTGTGCGGCAAGGACGCGGTCGAAGGGATCGCGATGCTGGCTGGCGAGACGGCCGGCACGCAGGGCGGAGCTCGCATCGATGGAAAGCAGAGAGTAGCCGGCCGCGTCGATGACCGCGAGAAAATCGCCCTCAAGAGCCTCTGCGCCCTTCAGTTTGCCGAGGCGGACTTTGGTCGCGATCTCCCAGGCTGAGGCGGCAGAAACGACGATTTCGTTGGACGGGTTCGCGATCGCCGAAGACGCCCGGCGGCTGAGAGATTTTGGGGACAGAACGGCCCAAAGGAGAGCGTGAGTATCGAGGAGAACTCTCACTTTTTAGCGCGGCGCCGCGCGGTTTTGCGGGGCCTATCCCCGCCGTTCCACAGGCGGAGTTCCTCCTCCGGCAGCGGCTCGAAGAATGCGCTCGTCAGGACGAAGCCGGGCGTTTCGAGAGCGCCGAGGCGCTTGCGCGGGACGGCCTCAATCGCTTCCAATTTAGCCACAGGGGTGCGGCTGCGGCCGGAAGTGATGATGACCGTCTCACCCTTGCGTGCCTTTTTTACGAGACTGGAGAGATTGGTCTTTGCTTCGAAGACAGTAGCAGAGATCATGACGTGTTCCTGCTAACTTATGTTAGCCAGGTTGTAGAGAACGGTCAACTGAATGGGGCGACGAGCGCTGGTGATGTTTCCGGAACAAATCCCGTATGATGCGGCGCAGCCGAGGTGGCAGGAGATTCCTGCTGCGGCGGGCGTGTTTGCGCTGTTTGGCGACGATGTGCGCACAGAGCCCTATGTGAGTCGCACGCCGAACCTGCGGCGACGCATTCGCAGATTGCTCGAGGCGCGGCCGGATCAGACGAAGCGGCTGCAGCTGGCGGGCCGCGTGGCGCGGATCGAATATGCGCTGACGGGATCGGATTTCGAGGCTCTGGTGCGGCTGTATGAGGCGTCGTGGCCAGTGTTTGGCGAGAGAACCAGGAAGCGGCTGCATCTTAAGTCGCCGTCACTGTTACGAATGACGGTGGAAAACTCTTATCCGCGCGTATATGTAACGAATCGCGTTACAAAAGCGGGGATGGAGGACCTGTACGGGCCATTTCCCTCGCGGCTGGCGGCGGAGCGGTTCTCCGAGGACATGCTGGACCTGTTCAAACTACGGCGTTGCGTGGATGACCTGGCGCCGGACCCCGCTTTTCCTGGCTGCGTGTACTCGGAGATGAATAAGTGCCTGGCGCCGTGCTTCAAAGGATGCACGGACGAGCGCTATGCGGAAGAAGCAGCGGCGGTGCGGGCGTTTTTGTGGACGCGCGGCGGGAGTTTGGTGGAGGCGCTCCAGAAGGCGCGAGACGAGGCATCGGGGCTGACGGAGTTTGAGCGGGCAGCGGAACTGCATGCGCGGCTGACGAAGGCAGAGGCAGTGGCGGCCGAGGCTCCGGTGGTGGTGCGGGCGCTGGCGCATTTGGATGGCGTGATTGTCCAGGCGGCGGCGGAGGCAGAGCACGTGGCGCTGTTTCTGCTGGCCAAAGGATCGCTGTATGGGCCGGTGCTCTTTTCTGTGGTGGGGATGCGGCATGCGAACGAGGCCGCTGGATCGACTTCGTTGTTTGCACAGCCGGTGAGATTGGTGGAGGCGGTTCCTCTGGAGGGACGAGTGGTGACGGTGGCGACGCGCGACGAGCTGGAGCAGAGGCTAGAGACGGCGTTGGCCGGATTGCGTCCGGCGACGGAGCGGCGAAGGGGCCGGGAGAAGAATCGGAGCGGGGAGATTGCCGACTATCTGTGCCTCTTCAGCCGGTGGTATTACCGTCCGCAGGCGAAGCGGGCGGGGGAGATTGTGTTTGCTGGCGAGTATGGCAAGGTTCCGCCGAAGGCGGCCCTGCGGGCGATTTCGCGGGTGTGGTTGAAAAGCAGGGAACAGGCAACTGGGAACAGGGAACAGGCAGTCGCGGGGTCGAGCTAGTGTTGCAATTGCAAGCGTGATTTGCCGGGGACGTGGGCCTCAAGAGCGGTTTCGAGGATGTTGGGGAACTGCTTTGGAATTTCGAAGAGCATGCCCTGCACGTTTTGATTCTGGTCCCACCACACGACGCGAAAATAGTGAACCCGCTGGCGCTTGCGCACGAGGCTGACGGCGATGGTGGGAAGCACGCCGAGATGATGAGCGAGCTGAGCGGAGCAATCCCACGACTGTATCGAGTCCCAGGGGATATCGACAGAGCCCGCAGTGGAGCGGAAACGCAGCGCATCGGGAAGGGACAGGTCGAGTGTGCCGACGGTTTCTGCAGCCGGGGTGGTGATGGTGCCGCCGGTGTAGGTGACGTTCGGCGTGGGATCGGCCAGCGCGGTGAGCGCCGGAGTGAGCATGATGAACAGGCAGAACAGGCTTCGCATGTAACCTCCAGCCGGAACAGTCACAGCGTAGTGGGGGAGGCAAGGCGTGGGGTCGAAGCTTGTGTCAGTTTCGCGACTGTACTCTGGTGCACGCGGCGATGCGATGGGCACGGTAAGAAACGCCGGAGATCACGAAGATCTCCGGCGCATGGGAGGACAACAAATACTGCTGCCGTGACGATGGATGCGGGTCAGAAGACCCAGCCGGTTCGCTTATTCTTTCGCCAGGACAGCGACGCCATAGGCGGGCAAATCGACGGTGCTGACCGCAGTGCTCTGGCTGCCAATGAGGTTGCGCATGGGCGCCGGGAGCGAGACGTGGGCGGCGTCCGAGTTGTGGTTGATGAGGATGAGAACGGATTTTCCCTGCCCTGTTTTCCCGTCACCCGTGCGGCGGCAAACTTCGACCCCTTTGGGAACCCCAGGAAGGATGGGCTGGACGCCCGCTTCTTCGAGGAGGCCTGCGGTGATGTTGTCGAGGAGGGCGTCGTCGAGCCACGCGCCGACATAGGTGATGCGTCCTTTGCCGACCTTGCGAGTGAGGACGGCGGGCTGATCGTCGAGCCAGCCGTTCAGCCCCGTCGCGCCAAAACCGGGCGCGCCGGGGGCCCCGCTATTTTGACCTTTTACCCCGTAGCGCTCGACGACCTTGGTGTCGGATGACTGGGTGCTGAGCTGTTCGGCCCAGATGTTCGCGGTGCCGGATCCGAGGTCGCCGGTGAGGGGGACGTCGTAATCAAGTGCGTAGAACTGATCCACGCGGCCACCCAGGAGTGCGGCGAGGGCGCCGGGTTGGCGTTCAGGCTGGAGGGCGTCGAATTCATCTTTCATGCCGGAGCGGGGGCCGAGGAGGAGGCGGCCGCCGTTGCGGACGTATTCCATAAGGCGGTCGGCGGCTTTTTGCGAGATGACGTTGAGGCCTGGGAGGACGAGGACTTTGTAGCCGTCGAAGGGAGCGTTGATGGAGATCACGTCGACGGACTGAGATTTTTCGCGGAGGGGGCGATAGAAGGCGAGCATTTCGCCGACGGGATCGAAGTTGGCGGAGTGGCGCTGGAAGCTGATGGCCCAGCGCGAGTCGTAGTCGTTGACGAGAGCGGCGTCGGAGTGGGGTGAGGTACCTGCGAGGGCGGGTCCGGCTTTGGCGAACTCTTCGCCGACCTGCTGAATCTCCGCGTAGTCGGGAACGGGAGTGCCGTCGGCGCCGACGAGGACGCCGTGGTATTCCTCCTGGCCGTTGGGGGCGCTGCGCCACTGCCAGTACTCGACGGCATCGGAACCGTGGCCAATGGCTTGCCAGGCCATGTCGCGGATTTGTCCACGCCAGAGAGGCGTGTTGGTCTTACGCCAATTGACGAACGCGGGTTCTGTTTCCATGACCCAAAAGTTTTTGTTTTTGTAGCCGCGGGTGAGGTCGTGGGTGGCGCCGTTGGAAACGTAGTCGTATTTGTCGGAGCCGATGTAGTCGTCCCAGGCTGCGATGTCGAGGACGGAGTGAACAGTGTATTCGTCGAAGCCGTCGAACCAGCCCATGGTGTTGGTGGTAATGAACTGGCGGGGATCGGCGTGGGTACGGATGGCGGAGATTTGGTTTTCGGAGTAATTCTTCCAGGTTTCGCTGACGAAGCGCTTCCAGTCGAGGAGGAGCGCGGGATTCTCATCGTTTTCGCGGACGGGGATTTCGTCGAAATTGTCGTAGGTCTGCGACCAGTAGGCGGTGGCCCAGCGGCGATTCAGCTCAGCGACGGAACCGTATTTCTTTTCGAGCCAGCGGTGAAACTGTTCTTTGGCGGAAGGGTCGAAGGAGGGATTGGCGTATTCGTTGTCGAGTTGCCAGCCGACGACGTTGGGGTTGTGGCCGAAGTGAATCGCCATCTGCTCGGCGATGGCGTGCGCGAACTGGCGGTACTTAGGATCGGTGAAGGAGAACTGCTGGCGGTTGCCGTGCTCGTCGCGACGATCAAATTCATTCCAGCGCAGCGTTTCAGGATACTTCGTGGTGAGCCATGCGGGCGGGGCCGCGGTGGGCGTGCCGAGGACGACGCAGATGTGATGCCTGGCCGCAGCGGCGATGGCGCGATCGAGCCAGTCGAATTGGTAGTTGCCCTCGGAGGGCTCCATGGTGCTCCAGGCAAATTCGGCGACGCGCACAACGTCGATGTGCGCGGCTTCCATGAGGGTGAGGTCCTGATCCCAGCGAGACTCGGGCCACTGTTCCGGATACCAGGCGGCGCCGAGGAGGACAGGGGGCTTGTCGGGATAATTTGTGGCCTGGGAGCGCAGGCACGGACGAACGGCGAGCGCGAGAAAAAGAGCAATGAAAACGTTTGCAGCATGACGGCAGGAAATGCGCATAGTGAGGTCCCCCGATAGCAAGAAGAATCATTTGATTTGGGAGGTTCGGCAGAACAACGGCCAAAGACGCGTCCACACAGCAATCTAATCGGAGGGTGAAGGAGAAGCAAGGAACTTCGTTCTGGAGCAGGGGACGCTAGCGCGCGACGGAGGCCGGTTTGGGGATGAGGCAAATGCGCGCGGAGAGAATGACGAGGGTAATCCATAGAAGGTCTGCGCCGAGGAGGTGCGTCATTTGCAACCAGGTGGGCGCGAGGAAGGCGACGTCGGCGATGCCGAGCAGGTACTGGAGCGCAAGGAGGAGGAGGACGCCGATGGCGAGGGGTCGGGTTGCGGGGCTGCGGAAGGCGCGCGCGATGAGCCAGACGATGAAGACTCCCGCGACGAGGCTGATGGCGGGATGGAGCCAGCGGATTTGCAGCAGCCAGGAGCTGTTCGAGGAGAAGTCCTGAGCGATGGCGGTGAGGAGGCTGTGCGCGGGGTAGAGGGTATCACCGAGTGCGGCGAGCGAGCCGGTGACGCCGACGATGAGCGTAGCGACGAGGCCGGTGACAGAAAGGCGAGGAGCTCGGACGGTGAGGGTTCCGCGCATCAGGCCGGCGCGACGAGAGAGAAAGTGCGCGGTGAGGGCGAGCGCCGCCAGCAGAAGCAGTGTGTTGGTGAGGTGGAGTGCGAGGTAAACGGCGCGGGAGGGAGAGCGGTCGGATGCGGTATGGCCGAGCAGGACGAGCAGCGCGCCGAGGAGAGCTTCATTGAGCGTGAGGACGAGGATCGCGATGGCACAGGCGCGCGCGAGATGGCGGCGCGGCACGACGGCCATGGTCCAGAAGAGGAGCGCGAGGACGCAGAGGAGATCGACGCCGCTGGTGGCGCGGTGAGCCAGTTCGATAAGCGTGGCAAGAGCAGGGTGGTGCTGGAGGAGGGTTCCGTTGCAGAGGGGCCAGCGATCGCCGCAGCCAGCGCCGGAGCCGGTAGCACGGACCGCCGATCCCCAGACGATGACGGCAATGTTGTAAGCGAGCACGCCCCAGGCGAAACGGCGCAGCGCGACCGGGGGGCGGATGGCGGGAGGGGCGATGGCGGCGGATGTGGTCATGCGAACGGCCCGAAGCTCGATTTTAGTCCGCGGGAACGGTTGCGTAGTCTATGTGCGTAGCTATGGACACGATGCGTTCCGCTCTTCTCTGTTTGCGCAGGTGGTTGCCGACGCTCGCGGCGGTGATGGCGATGGGCGGTGTCGGGGTTCCGGCGCACGCGGCTGAACTGAAGGTGAGCCGCGCGGCGCTCGAACGTACGCTCGATCAACAACTGTTTGGAGGTCCGCAGGGCCGCTACTATCTGAAGGGCAATGCGAAGTCGAGTTGCCCGGTGTATGCCGAGGAGCCCGAGGTGAGTTTCGCAGGGGATCGCGTGCAGGTGAAGCTGAAGATCCACGCGAAGCTGGGGACGGCGGTGAGCGGGCGCTGCCTTGGGCTGAGTCTGGCGCCGACGGTGGAGGTTTCAATGGTGCCTGAAGCGGAAGGCGAGACAATCGGCTTCCGCGATGCGCGGATCGAGCACGTCAGCGAGTCAAGAGAGCTGAACTTTTTGCTCATGCCGTTTTTGAGCCACCAGATTCCGTCGAGCATGAAGGTGAATGCGGCGGACATGCTGCGCAAGGCGCTGGAGGGTTCAACGCAGACGACCGGGTATCAGGTGACGCTGGATCGGCTGAAGATTCACTCTATGACGCTGGAGGGCGACTCGATCGTCGTGGATGTGGATGGGGATATCAGCGTCAACTGAGGTGCCCGGTTGGCGTGGCGCCGGCAGCCAGGCGTGGAGTTTGCGGTTCGCGAGGTGAGAGACTCTGCCGCTCTGTTTCGAGGGCCGGATGAAGGCCACTTCCGGTACGGTGAGCGCGCCTAGCCTCGGCCACCGCGGCTGCTTTCTGGAGGACAAAAGCCGGTTCGAACAGCTTCAGTCACAAGATTACTTGCCGCGATGCCTGGCGAGCTGCTCGACCTGAGCTCCGGCAAGGAGAAAACCTCCAACGCCGTAGGTGTAGCTCGAGGAGGGCAGATAGTATGCCGGCGCCGATCCGGTCTGCTGAATGTTGGCGAGACGGCCGTCGGCATAAATCTCGCCCACCAGTCCGCTCCACGCTTTCGCGATGACCGGCTTGTATTGGGAGCGAGGGAGCACGCCATGATTCACGCCCCAGGCGAGAGCCATGGTGATCAATGCCGAGCCGGAAACCTCGGGCTGCGGGTAGCCGGCGGGATCGAGCAGATTGGAATGCCACAGCCCAGTCGCGGAATCCTGCAACGGGAGAACAGCCGCTGCCATTTCTCGCAGCTGCTGTTCGTACTTGCCGCGATTGGCATAGTCGCTGGGCATGGTCTGGAGGGTGCGCGCAATTCCGGCCATCACCCATCCGTTCCCGCGCGACCAGAAGATGGGGTTGCCGCGATCGTCGGTCTTGTGCAGGAAGGTGACGTCGCGGTAGTAGAGGTGGCGCTGAGGATCGTACAGAAGCGCGGACGTTTCGGACCAGTGCCGATCGATGTAGGCGAGATATTTGGATTCGTGCGTCGCTGCGTACATGCGCGACCACACCGGCGGAGCCATAAAAAGCGCGTCGCACCACCACCACGGGATGTCTGCCTGGCCTTTGGGGATGGGGGCCGCGCTGCCGGAGAGCAGGCCGTCAAGCGCCTTCCGTGTCGGGTCGATTTTTCCGGGGGCCGGCTGGGGGAGCGCGAGTTCGAGGTAGGTCTGGCCCACGCTCTGGTCATCAGCGTTGGGAATCTCGGAACGCAACGACCAGTTGAACTTCTCCGCCATGCCCTGCATGGCGTCGTGATATTTCGGATCGTGCAGAGTATCCGAGGTCGCCATGAACCCGGAGTAGAGCACGCTCCAGGTCCAGATGCGATCGAACCAGGGCTGCGACCAGCTCAGCTCCCAGTCCGCCACTTTCCGCATCGCGGCTCGCACGTCGGCGGGCTTCATCGATCGTGAGAGGTTGGATCGGGGGCCAGGATTGGGCGGAGCGTCGCCAAAATGCCGCGCGATGTCGCGATCGATGCCTTCCTGATCCTGGGCAGGGATGCCGGATGAGGTTGCCGCCTGTTCGCGTGCCGGGGTTTGTGCCGGGAGCGATGCCGCGAAAAAAAAGAACGCCAGGACCGGCAGTGCGGCGACAACAGCAGCGCGCGCAGCTACTGACTTCTCGTATTGGTTGTTGGGGATCATGTGTGATCAGGGGATCCAGTTTTCGGATCGCGGAAGTGCGCTGGCGACACCAGGCAAAACCATACTTGAGCGCTCCGATGTGTGTCACCAGGAATCGTCTCTCTATTCGAGACGCCGTTCAGCAGGATCCGGGTCGGCGACGACTGCTATTTCGTTTTGGGTTCGGCCGCGGAAGGATGCACCATCTTCTTCGGATCGACAACTCGGTCGAACTCCTCCTCCGTAACGAAACCAAGCTTCAGAGCCGCGCTTTTCAGCGTGAGGTCGTTATCCATCGCGTAGTGCGCGATCTTCGACGCTTTGTCATAACCGATCACCGGCGAGAGCGCCGTGACCAGCATCAGAGATCGGTCAACGTCTTCCTGAATCTTCTTCAGATTCGGCTTTGCTTCTTCAATCAGGAATCTGCGGAAGTTCGTGCAGCCGTCGGATAGTATTCGGATCGAGTTAGCAACGTTAAAAATCAGCAGCGGTTTGTAGACGTTCATCTCGAGGTAGCCGCCGGCGCCACCGAATCCGGCTGCGACGTCGTTGGCCATCACCTGAACGGCGATCATCGTCAGAGCTTCAGCCTGCGTGGGGTTGACTTTGCCGGGCATAATCGAGGAGCCAGGCTCGTTTTCAGGGATCAGCAACTCGGCAAATCCGGCCCGTGGACCGCACGACATCAGACGAATGTCGTTCGCGATTTTGTAAAGTGAAACCGCCAGCGTGCGCAGCGTGCCCGATGCCTGCACCAGATCGTCGTGGGCGCCCTGGACGGCAAACTTGTTGGGCGCAGTGACGAACGGCAGGTTTGTGAGTTGGGCGATCTCAGCTGCAGCTGCCTCCCCGAAATCGGGAGCCGCGTTGATGCCCGTGCCCACAGCCGTTCCGCCCAGCGCGAGGCGATACACGCCCTTCAGTGCGTCCTCAATCCGGTCGAGGTTGTCCGCGAGCATGGCCGCATAGCCTGACCACTCCTGACCCAGCGTTAGGGGCGTGGCGTCCTGCATGTGCGTCCTGCCGATTTTTACGATGTCCTTCCATGCTTCGGCCTTCGCCGCAATCGCGTCATGCAGATTCCGAACCGAAGGAATCAGCCGTTCCGTCACATTCACGGCCACCGCGATGTTCATTGCCGATGGAAACGAATCGTTCGACGACTGCGACATATTCACGTCGTCGTTGGGATGAACGGGGGCTTTGCCGCCCAGCGGTGTCCCGGCAAGCTGGCAGCAGCGATTGGAAATCACCTCGTTCACGTTCATGTTGAACTGTGTGCCGCTTCCGGTCATCCACACATGCAGGGGAAACATATCCTGGTGCTGGCCGGCGAGAATCTCATCGCACACGCGAACCATCAGCGCGTGCCGCTTCGCGTCGAGCCGGCCGCCCGCGCGATTTGCATTCGCCGCGCCCTTCTTGAGGATCGCGTACGCCGCGATCATCTCCCGCGGCATCAGATCGACGCCAATGCTGAAATGCTCGAGCGAACGCTGGGTCTGCGCGCCCCACAGTTTGTCCGCCGGCACAGCAACGTCGCCCAGGGAATCCTTCTCGACGCGAAAGTCTGCCTGGCTCATTGTGGGTCCGTCACGGAAGTGCTGTCCGCAAAAGGAGGATGTAACGGCGTTAGTCTTGGTGGAGCTAGTCGGGCTCGAACCGACGACCTCCTCGTTGCGAACGAGGCGCTCTCCCAGGCTGAGCTATAGCCCCACGGGGTGGGAAAGACAATCTTGATTCTACGGCATCGGAGGCCGAGCGCCAATAACCGGGCTCGGAGCCGGGAGCTGGAGCATCAGTCCGCGTGCAGTATGGCAGGCTGCGGCGCTTCACCGATTGTTGGCGACGGCGGCGCGGACCGATTCGAGAATCGCGGCGCGGAGAGGGGTTAGCTGCTGCGAGGGGACCTCGCCCTGGGCGAAGTCGGACGAACCGCCGCCGCGGAGGCCGATTTGGGAGAGCGCGTCTTTCAGAATGCTGCCGCAATCGAAGTTGAAGTCGAGGCTGCGGGCCAGAATGACGAAGGCAGTGTCAGCGACTTCTGTAGCGAAGAGAACGATGGTGGAGGGCGCGGCTTTGGTGAGGCGCGAGGCAAGGATCTTGATGTATTCGGGGTCACGGTCCTTCCATGCGCGGTCGACGATGCGCAGACGGTTTTCGATCGGAACTTCAACGGCTAGCCGCGAGGCGTGGTAGTCGGCCAGCTCTTCGCGAAGGCGCTGCCGGTCTTTGGCGGCGGCTTTGGATTCGGCCCGGAGGCGCTCGACGGCGGCAGGAATGTCCGGGGCCGGGGCGGAGAGGGCGGCTGTGATCTGGCCGAGGATGGCGGCGTCGGCGCGGGCGGTGCGGACAGCGCGCAGGCCGCAGACAAACTCGACGCGCACACCGCGGCTGACTTTTTCCGCGCCACGGAGGAGCAGTGCTCCGATCTGACCGGTGGAGTGGAGATGGGTTCCACCGCAGGCATTGCGGTCGATGCCATCGATTTCGATGAGACGGATCTCGCCGGAGCGTTCGGGAAGTTTGCGCAACTGTCCGGCGGCGAGGAGGGATTCTGCCTCGGCACGCGCCACGCTGCGCATGGAGACGCTGCGGTTTTCCGCGATGATTTCGTTGCAGAGACGCTCGACGCGCTCGATGCTGTGATGGGCGAAGGGGCCGCCGGCCAGATCGATGGTGGAAACAGAGTCGCCGAGGTCGAAGGAGACGGTGGGCGCGTTGAGTTCGCGCAGGAAGACGGCGGAGAGCAGGTGCTGGCCGGTGTGCTGCTGCATGTGGTCGAAGCGGCGCTGCCAGTCGATGAGGCCCTCGACTTTGGCTCCGAGGGCGAGAGGCTTGCGGACGAAGTGCCAGACTTGCCCCTGGTCATCTTCTTCGACAGATTCGACGGGAATATCGATGGAGGCGCCGCTGGAGGAAACCGCGCGCAGGACCCCGGTGTCAAATGGCTGGCCACCGCTGGTGGGGTAAAAGGTGGTGCGGTCGAGGGCAATCTGCCAGACAGATTCGCCCTGGGTGCGGGAGAGCTCGTGGACGTCGGCGACGGCGGCGGGGAACGATTTCAGGAACGAATCGGCGTAGTATAGCCGTTCGGCTGGGGACATTTTGACTCCACGACCGGCACACGGTTGCTCCCGCGCCCGACCGATAAAAAGCGATTCCGAGGGTAAGCCGGATTTAGTGTAATGCGAGAGCATCCTGGTGTCTCGAACTATTCGCGGCCGCCTCTTACGCATGTCACTTGTCCTGATCTGGACTATTTCGCTGGCCAGCATTGCCCTGATGCTGGTGCGTCCGCGCGGGCTTGCGGAGTGGGTGTGGATTGGCGGGGGCGCCGTGTTGCTGGTGGCGACGCGCTTGTTGCCGCTGCGTGCGGCGATGCACGCCATACGCGAAGGAGTGGATGTTTATCTTTTTCTCGCGGGCATGATGATCCTGGCGGAGGTGGCGCGCGAGGAGGGCGTGTTCGATTGGGTCGCGCATATAGCGGTGCGTCACGCGCGGGGCTCAGCGAGCCGGTTGTTTCTGTGGGTCTATGTGGCGGGGATCGTGGTCACCGTATTGCTGTCGAACGATGCAACGGCGGTGGTGCTGACGCCGGCGGTTCTGGCGGCGGTGCGAAGAGCGAAGGTAGAGCCCCGGCCACATCTGCTGGCTTGCGCGCTGATCGCAAATGCGGCGAGCTTTGTGTTGCCGATTGCGAATCCGGCCAACCTGGTGGTGTATGGGACGCATTTGCCGCCGCTTGGGCAGTGGATGCGGATGTTTCTGTTGCCTTCGGTCGCATCGGTGGCGGCGACCTTCGTGTGTTTGCGGCTGCTCTCGAAGAAGGCGCTCGCGGGCAAGGCGGCGGCCGTGAACGAGCCGCGGCGGCTGGAGGGAGCGGGGTGGCTGGCGCTGACGGGGATCGGGATTGCGGTGGGGGCGCTGCTGATTTCTTCGGCGTTGGGGATTCCGTTGGGAGGGCCGACGTTCGGAGCGGGAATCGTGGCGCTGGTTCTGGTGGCGATTCGGGATCGAAAATCGCCGAAGACGGCGGTGCGCAATGTGGCGTGGAGCGTTCTGCCGCTGGTCGCTGGGCTGTTCATGATTGTGGAGGCGCTGAATCGCGCGGGCATGATGCGCCTGAGCCGGGCTGGGCTACTGTGGCTGATCGCGGCACCGGATGGGACAGGCAAATTCGTCGGCGGGTTCGGCATCGCGCTCGTGGCGAACGTGATGAACAATCTGCCGGCGGGGCTGGCCGCGGGAACGGCGCTGCGGCAGATTGGGCCGCATGGATTGCTGGCGCATGCGTTGATGATCGGCGTGGATCTGGGGCCGAATCTGTCGGTGACCGGATCGCTGGCGACGATTCTGTGGTTGATCGCGCTGCGGCGGGAGGGCGCGGAGATTACGGGTTGGGAGTTTTTGAAGGTCGGCGTGGTGGCGATGCCGGTGGCGTTGGGGCTGGCTTTGCTGGCGCTGGTTTAGCTGGGAGCTGGAAGCGGGAAGCACGAAGCTGGAAGCTGGGAAGACGCGTTCTGCCATGCTGGCGATTTATAATCGGCGCTGCCCGACAATGGAAAACACCGACTGCATTCTGGAAGGACGGCAGGTGCTCGAGATCAGCGAGATCATGAGCATTCTGCCGCATCGCTACCCGTTTCTGCTGATCGACCGGATTACGGAGATCGAGCGGAAGGCGCGGATTGTTGCGCTGAAGAACGTAACCATCAATGAGCCGTTTTTCCAGGGCCATTTCCCGGGTTATCCGATCATGCCGGGGGCGCTGGTGGTCGAAGCGATCGCGCAGGCGGGTGGGGTGCTGCTGATGCCGGAGGTGCCGGACCGGGATAAGAAGCTGATGGTCTTTACCAGCATCGAGCGCGCGAAGTTCCGGAAGCCGGTGGTGCCGGGCGATCAGCTGCGGATTGAGGTGAAGGTGCTGAACTGGAAGCCGCGCGCGGCGAAGATGGAGGGCCGTGCAACGGTGGATGGCAAGCTGGCCTGCGAAGCAACGGTGATGTGCGCGCTGGTCCCGCGAGTCCAGGAGGCGCAGGGTGCTGCGACGGAATCTGAACCAGTACTGGTGGGGGGATCGGTGGGCGAATCGGTGAATCAGGAGTGAGCGTTCACCCGACGGCCATCATTGCACCCAGCGCGGTCGTTCCCGAATCATGCACCATTGGGCCGTGGTCAACGGTGGGACCGCATGTGGTGCTGGGTGAAGAGTGCGAGCTGATTTCGCACGTTGTTCTGGATGGGCGCCTGACCGCCGGGGCAAGGAACCGGTTTTCACCGTTTGCGTGCGTGGGGGTTGCGCCGCAGGACCTGAAATACAAGGGCGAAGCGACCGGGGTTACGCTGGGCGACGATAACGCGATCCGCGAGTGCGTGACGATTTCGCGGGGAACTATGGGCGGCGGGGGCATGACGCGCGTGGGCAGCCATTGTCTGTTCATGGCCTATGTTCACGTCGGTCATGACAGCGTCATCGGGGACCACTGCATTCTGGCGAACAATGCAACGCTGGCCGGACACGTGACCATCGAGGACTACGTGACGGTGGGTGCGTTTTCGCCGATTCACCAGTTCTGCCGGGTGGGGAAACATGCTTACATCGGCGGGGGCACCGTGGTGACGCAGGACGTGCTGCCGTACTCGCTGACGTCGGCGACGCGGGAGGCGCGCGCGTTCGGGATGAACAAGATTGGGCTGGAGCGGCGGGGGTTCACGCGGGAACAATTGCGGGCGTTGCATCATGCTTTTCGGCTGTTGCTGTCGGCGAAGATGAACACGGGCCAGGCGATCGAAATGCTGCGCGGAGAAGGGACCCCATCGCACGATGTGCAGTACCTTTTGGAGTTCGTCGAGGGCTCGAAGCGGGGAATTATCCAGTAAGCGCGGAGCCTGCGGGGTTATCGGGCGTTCAGATATTTTTGTGGAAAACATAAAAGGTTGCATGAAAAGGGGTTACGGACGCGTGCAACCTGCGACCGGTGCTCTAACCCCCTGAAAGAGGGAGCGATAGGCGCCGCGGAGACGATTTCCGAGGGCGGAATCGGGTCGTCGCACAGAGCTGGCTGCGGAAGGCTGGAAATCTTCCACAGGGATTTCCACAGCAGAGACACAACGGGCGCAGGCTGCTTCTGAGAGTCAATCAGCGGCCTTTTCCTGCAACAGAAAAGGCCGCGATCCATCACGGCACGAACTACTGGTGAGCCGGCGGCTTCGGTGTCGTGCCCGGCGTGGCGCGAGGAGCGGGAGCCGAAGGAACCGATGGCGGAGGCGCCGGGATGCCGGACTTGGTGTTGTAGGCGTCAATCACGGCCTTGGTGATGTCTGTCGAGGGCGTGGCCCAGAGAACGGTGCTGTTCTGCTGGCTGGCGTCGAGGACCAGATTGAAGCCGGCGGATTGTGCGTAGGAGATCATGACCTCGCCAACCTTATTGGCAACCTGATTGAAGGTCTCCTGGCCGTCCTGCTGCTCGTTGCCCTGGAGGTCCTGAGCGGAACGCTGCAGGGACTTGGTCTTGTCGTCGATGCTGCGCATTTTGGCGGCGCGATCGGCTTCACTCAGGGTGGCGCTGCCATCCTGGAGCTGCTTCTTCAGGGTCTCGATTTCCTGGTTTTCGGTTTGGAGTTTTGCCTCCTGGGGCTCGTACTTTTTGCGGAGGTCGGCGATGTCCCGCTGGAATTCATTGGTTTGGGTCACAGCGCCGGAGAACTGGATGACGGCAATCCTGGTGGCGCCGGTGACAGCGACTGAGCCTGCAGGGGGCGGATCCGACGCCGGCTTTGCCGGAGCAGCGGCTTGGGCAACGGCTGCGACGCCCATTCCGGACGCGAGCACGCAAACGAGTGACAACGAATGCTTCATGGAATTGAAAAACTCCTTCAGTTTCCTGGGTGGCTTGGCCCGCATTCCTCGCGCTCAGGATTCCTTTTCCTGTTACTTACCGGAGCGGGTTCGGGCGCTCAAACCAGCCCGGAAATGCAAAGACGCGGACAGAGAGAAATTCTCAGGAACTTGGGCAGATTATAGGTCCGGGGGCGGAAGGCGTCAACGCGAAACAGGTTACAGGGTGCAGGGTGCAGGGTGCAGAAACCTCTAAGTTGTGACCTTTTTCCTGTCTCAGAAGGTGGTGGCGACGGTCAGGCGGAAGGTTTTGCTGGGCTCGCGCAGGACGTAGAGGCCGTTGTAGAACTGTTCGGCCTCGGCGTAGGAATAATCGCCCGCGCCGCCGGCGGGGAACATGCTGCGGGTGATGAGGTTCGTGCGCGAGAAGGTGGTGAACAGTTTGAGCGGGTTGACGGCATAGTAGATGCGGAAGGGAGCGTTGATGATGGGCATCATGACATCGAGCTCGCCGCCGGCTGAATCGCGGGGCACGTAGTTCGTGCCGGGAATTGGGTTGATGGTTCTGCTGAAGCTGATTTGCTGGCCACCCTGGCAAGTTCCATTGACATAGTTGGGGCAGCCGTACAAGGGCGAGTTGAGGGCGTCGATGCCCTCGGGGCTCTGGCGCAGCTGGCTGTTGCGCAGGGCCATGTCCATGCCGAAATCGTCAAAGAAGTTGAAGCCGACGGTGCGGCCGTAAATGGGGATCATGTACTGGAGGTTGCCGGTGAAGCTGGTGTCGCCGCCGATGGTGGCAACGCCGTAGACAGGCAGCGGCACGAGGATGTTGCCGAGGCTGGGATTGGTGGGATCGCGCGGGACCGGAGAGCCGTCAGGATTGGTAAGCGTGAACTGGACGCGGGTAGGCACGAATCCGTAGGGCGTGATGGTACGAACGTCGAAGCCGCGAATGTCGGACTCACCGCCTGCCGAGGGACGATCGAAGGGCGGAGCTACGTCGCCACTGAACCCGGTGATGTAAATGGCCTGGAGGCGCACGCCGAGCGTATTGCGGCCGTTGGGATTGAACCACAGGCCTTTCACGGGGGTGAAGCGCTTATATTCGACCACCGGGCGGACGTAACGCACGCTGCCCCAGATCCCGGCGAACTGCACGGTGGCCGCCAGCGACTGGCCGGTGTGGGGCAGGTAGTTGCTGGAGACGTTGCTGGAGTTGTAGCTGAACATCGCTGAACTGGTGACGATGCCCTCCAGCGCGTTGGTGCCCTGAATGCCGCTGCGGAAGGCCAGGGTCTGGAACAGATTGCTGGACGCCTGACTGAACGCACGCACCGAGGACTGATCCCAGGAGTAGGTAGCGCCAACGCGCGAGAAGCCGAAGAGGCTGAAATGCCGAAGTGGATAGCTGGCGGAGAGGTTGAAGCCGTCCGAGGACTGGTTGTAGTTCTGCAGCAGCGAAGAGACGGCCTGCGTTTGGTTGGTGTTGCCGCTGAGCGAATAGCTCTTCGATGCGTTGTAGTCCGTCTTCCTGTTGAAGACCTGGAAGCCGATGTTGAGAGGCTTGTTGCGGAAATAGGGCTCGTTGAAGGCGAACAGCAGGTTGCGCGCCAGGCTGCCGGCATTGACCTGAACGCTGAGGGTTTCGCCGAGGCCGAGGAAGTTATTGGTCTGGTAGTTGAGGCCGAGGAATGCGCCGGAAAGGCCGCTGACGCCGCCGTTGAGACCGATGGAGTTCTTCCCCTTTTCCTGGACCTTGAGGAGAAGGTCGACGGTTCCGGCTTCGGTGTTCTGGTGGGTTTCGGAGTCCTGCTCGACGCGCAGAGGATTGAAGTAGTCGAGCTGATTGAGGCGGAGCAGGCTGAGTTCCCAAAGGTGGCTGTTGTAGACCTGCCCTTCCTGAAGGAGGAGCTCGCGGCGGATGACGAAGTCGCGGGTGACGGTGTTGCCCTGAAACTCGATGCGGGAGACGTTGAACTGCTTGCCCTGATCGATGTCGATGTTCCAGGTCACGGTGTGGTTCGCGTCATCGAACGTGGGGTTGGGAACGGGGCTGAAGTTGATGTAGCCGTTCTGGCTGTAAGCCTTGCGCAGGTTATCGAGGTCCTTCTGGAACAGTGTGAGGTTGAAGATCGAGCCGTCCTTCTGCGTGAAGATGGCGCGCACAGCTTTGGGGTTCTGGCCCGGCTGGAGTCCGGTGAAGTTGATGCCGGCCAGATGGTAGCGCTCGCCCTCCTCAATGTTCATATGGATGTCGATGCGCTTGCCTTTGCGGGGGCGGAAGGTGAAGAAGGAGAGCCCGGATTCGTTGCGGATTTTGGTCTCCGGCGGGCCGATGGGGCCGCCACGCAGGTAGCCGCGGTCGCGATAGGCCTGGCGAACGCGCTCTGTGTCTTCTTCCAGCTTGCTGGCATCGTACGTTCGGGCGAAGAGGTTCTCCAGAAGGATGGAGTGCGGAACACCGACGGGCCGAAGATTGCGCATGGACGCGCGCAAGAGACGTGAGCTGACGCGCCGGTTGCCACTGAAGCTGATTTTGCCGACCTTAACGGTCGGCCCTTCCTTGATGATGAAGTTGAGCTGGACCGCGGCGGGCGGGATGGTTTTGACTTCAGGACGCACAATGGCGAACTGATGGCCGTGTTCTGCCAGCATGTCCCGGAGCACGGTTACGGCTTTGGCGATGCGGGCGGGATCGTACTGACCTTCCGGGGAAAGACCGACCTTTTCCTTCTTGAAGCGGTCGAGGATATCGGAGGTGGTGATGGAGTTGTTGCCTTTGTAGGTAATGTCGCGGATGGTGGGTTTCTCGCGGACATAAACATCGAGTATGACGCCCTGGGGGGTGTCCTCTTTTTCGATGCGGACGTCTTCGAAGTAGCCGGTGTTCCAGAGGGAGTTGAAGTCACGCTCCACGGTGAGCGGATCGTACGGCTCGTTTTGGCGACTGTACATACGGGCCCGGACGGTCTCCTGCGGAATGCGGCGGCTGCCGATGACGCGAATTTCCACGATCTTCTCGCCGACGTCGCTGGAAGCGCCTGGTGAGGGTTCCTGGGCGGTCAGCGGCGTTACCGGCAAGAGAGGGGCCAGGAAGAGAATCAAAACCAGGGAGCGCCCCAGGAGCCGGCGCAGATTCCTGCAAAATACGTGCGGGGAGCCAGCGCTCCAGAAGTTCGCGGAAAAAATATGCACACCCTCACTGCTCAAAATCGGGCCGTTCTTTGGGAAAAGGCGATTATATCAGCGCGATTCGCGCGCACGGCGGGGTCGGTAGAGGGCTGAAAGCGGAGACGGGCGGAGCAACTGGCGGTGAATTCCGGCGGTTTCATCGATAGCAGCATCATTGGAACTCTCCCATCCCGCGGGGGTTTGCTTGCTCAGGATGCAATCGGGGAGAATTGCGACCAGTGTATCGAAGATCAGATTGCTTTTGATGTGGACGCGGCGGACTTGCGAACGTCAACGAGAACGGAATAGAAAACGGGGCCGCCGGCGAGGTCGTTGAGGCGCTGGGACGTGAGCAGGTTCACGTTGTGACCGCCTGCAGAGAGTTTGTTCCAGTTGAGACGCGCGGCGACGACGCCGGGACGAACACCGCCATTGACATGCGCACGCAGGGCGAGGCTGCCCCGGTCGTTGAAGACGTCGACCGTGTCGCCATCGGCAATGCCGCGAGTCGTGGCATCGTCAGCATGCATTTCGAGCACGCCGTTGTAAGCCGATTCCATTTGCCAATGGCCGGGCAGATTGGGAAAGGTGGAGTTCATATAGTTGTCCGCCTTGCGCGGCAGGAACTCGAGCGGGTAGCGCTCGCGCGCCGCGGTGTGGCGCGATTCAGCCGCGGGAACAAATGCGGGCAACGGATCGATGCCCTGTGCGGCGAGCGTCGCGGAGTAAAACTCGATGCGTCCGCTCGGAGTTTCGAACGGGCCTTCGGCGAAGGGCAGGAATGGCTCCTTGCTCTCCCCTTCCTCGAAGCGAAGACGCTGGGCGCCACCGGCTGCATGCAGGGTCTCGGCGGTGACACCCGCGAGCCATGGATGCTGCTGTTCGGAATCGCCGGAACCGAGCGCCTGCGCGATGAGGTCGTCGACGGTGTCGCGGAAGCAGGGTTCGGTGAATCCCATGCGCTGAGCGAGCTGCGAGAAGAGCCAGACGTTGGAGCGCGCCTCGCCGATGGGGTCGATGGCCTGCTCAGAGAGCTGCACGTAATAGTGGCCGTAAGCGCCCTGGATGTCTTTGTGCTCGAAGAAGGTCGTTGCGGGCAGGAGGATCTCGGCGTAGTCGGCTGTGTCGGTGAAGAACTGCTCGTGAACGACGGTGAAGAGATCGGGGCGGGCGAGACCGCGCAGGACCGAGGCCTGGTCAGGCGCGACGGCGGCGGGATTGGAGTTGTAGACGAAGAGGGCGTGGACCGGGGGGCGGTTGGCGGGGTCGGAACCGAGCGCCGAGCTGTCCGGCTCGGTGAGCGCGTCGCCGAGGAGGGACATGTTGATGGTGCGGGCGAGGCGGCCGATGGAGCTGGCCTCAGCCAGGTCGGGGCGTTCGAGCGCGGCTTTGTCCCATTTGAACGCGCCGCTGGTCGAGAGTTGCAGCCCGCCGCCGTAATGTTTCCACGCGCCGGTGAGTGCGGGCAACATGGCGATGGCGCGCGTGGCGGCTCCGCCGTTGTCGTTGCGCTGCACGCCGTAATTGAGGCGGATGACGGCGGGGGTGGTCGTTGCGTAATCGTGAGCGAGGCGCTCGATGTCGGCGACGGAAATGCCGGTGAGCGATGAGACGTATGCGGGTGGATATTCGGCGGCGCGCTCGCGCAGCTGATCGAAACCGCAGGTCCAGCGGGCGATGTAGTCCTGATCGAAGAGGAGGTCGCGCACGATGATGTGCATCATGCCGAGGGCGAGGGCTGAATCGGTGCCGGGATTGATGGGGATGTGCCAGTCCGCAGCGCGCGCTGTGCGCGTGGCATAGGGATCGATGACGACGAGCTTCGCTCCGTTGCGCCGCGCCTTTTCGACGAAGGGCCAGAGATGGATGTTGTTGCCGTGGATGTTCGCGGCCCAGGCGATGATGAGCTTCGCTTGCGGGAAGGCCTCGGTGTCGGTGCCGAGCTTCCGTCCGTAGACGGAGATCAGGGCCTGGCCGCCGGTCTCGGAGCAGATGGTGCGGTCGAGCTGCGACGCGCCGAGGCGATGGAAGAAGCGGCGGTCCATAGAGCCGTAGTTCAGGACGCCGATGGTGCCGGCGTAGGAGTAGGGCAGGATCGATTCCGGACCGTGCTCGCGGGCGACGGCGCTGAGGCGCGCTGCGATGGTGTCGAGGGCTTCGTCCCAGGAGATGCGTTCGAAGGATTCTGATTCGCGTCCCTGGGGGAGTGAGGTTTTGGGGGCGTCGGCGCGGCGGCGCATGGGGTAGAGCAGGCGATCCGGTGAGTAGACGCGGTCGAGATACTTCGCCACTTTGCCGCAGAGGAAGCCGCGGGTGACGGGATGACTGGGGTCGCCGCGGAGTTTTGTGGCGCGCCCGCTGTCGTCGATGGTGACAAGGACACCGCAGGAGTCGGGGCAGTCATGGGAGCAGACGGCGTGGACGGTCCTGGGCATGAATACAGGGTACAGGGTGCGAGTTACAGGTGACAGGGAGCTGTCAGCGGGCGAGTTTCGCGGGTGTTTCTTCGGGAGCCGTGGCTGGGGCTGGGACTGGAGCCGCAGGGGCGAGCGGCAGAGTGAAGAGAAAGGTTGCGCCATTGCCGAGTTCGCTCTCGACGCGGATGGTTCCACCGTGGGCGAGGACGATGTGTTTGACGATGGCGAGGCCGAGGCCGGTGCCGCCGGATTCGCGGGAGCGCGCTTTGTCCACGCGATAGAAGCGCTCGAAGATGCGGCTGATATGCTCTTCGGCCATGCCCTGGCCGAAGTCCTGTACGTAAAACTCGACGGCGTTTTCGAGGGGATGCGCTCCGACGACGACGCGACGGCCTGACGTGCCGTACTTCATGGCGTTTTCGATGAGATTGCCGAAGACCTGAGTCATGGCATCGACGTCGGCCAGCACAAGGGCATCGGTGGTCTCACCGGGTTCGAGAGCTACGCCGGACTCGACGACCATGCCGGCGAGGGACTCGATGGCGTCCTCGACCAGCGCGGAGGAGCGCACGGGCTGGACGCGCGGCTTGTGTTCGCCCGACTCAACCTGAGCCAGCGCGAGCAGGTCTTCGGTGAGACGATTCACGCGGCGCGCGTTCTTGAGGATGATGTTCATGAACTCCCGGGCGTGATCGGGCAGCTTCATCTCTTCTTCGAGGAGAGTTTCGACGTACCCGGAGATGGAGGTGAGAGGCGTGCGGAGTTCGTGGGAGACGTTGGCGATGAAGTCGCGCCGGGTTTTTTCGGCGCGCTCGATTTCGGTGACGTCGTGGAGGACGGCGACCGCGCCGCCATCGGGGGTAGGCGCGGCACTGACCTCGAAGGCGCGGCCGGGCACCATGGAGATGGCACGTCCCATGGTGATGCGGCGCTCGCGGAGAGCGGTATCGATGCAGTTGAGGATCTCGGGATCGCGAATGCTGACCACCAGGGACTTGCCGGCGCGCGCGGCACCGGGCGCAATCCGATGCATGACCGCATTCGACCAGCTCACCTGACCGGCGGCGTTGACGGCGACCACGGCTTCCTGCATGGAATCGAGGAGCGCGGTGAGCTCGCGCTGCTTGGCCTCGACGGCGCGGAAGGACTGTTCCAGGCGGCTGGCGGTAGCGTCAAGCGCGCGGGCGACTTCGCCGATTTCGTCGCTGTCGTTTTCCTCGATACGGGCGGTGAAGTCGCCGCCGGCAATGCGGCTGGAGAACTCAACAATGTTGCGCAGGCGGCCGGCGATGCGATGCGCGAGCCATGCGGACGCGAGCGTGGCCAGGATGAGGGAAATCAGGGATGCGGAGAGGAGGTCGCGGCGCAGGATGTGGAGCGCGGCAGCCTGTTGCAGGGGGCCGAGCAACGCGACGCGGGCTTCTTCATGCAGCGAATGCGCGACGATGTTGCGAAAGGAAAAATCCAGGATGGCCGTGGCGATGCACAGCACGAAGACGAACGAGAGAAGCAGCTTGGAGAAGACTCGGCCGGTCACGGTGAAATCCAGCGTATAGCGTTCAGCGTACAGCGTTCAGTCGAGCATATCCCTCAACCAACAGTCGGCATATGGAGTCTCACATCAGCATTCAGCGCTGGTCGTCGGCGGAGGGGCCGAACATGCCGGGGATGGGCACATCGAGCAGACGCAGGAAAACGCCTAGCTGGGCGCGATGGTGGATCAGGTGGTCCATGAAGACGCGGCGCAGAGCCATCACGCGCGGTAACGAGGCGATCGTGCGGTCCCCCATTTTGATGGACCAGATGACGTCAAGCTGATCGTCACGCAAGGTGGCCAGAGCGGTGCGAGCTTCGGAAGTGGTGGTGTCGAATTTGGCCAGCAAATCGGCGGTTGAGGATGCGGCCCATGGAGCCGTTCCGGGCTGGCGAACAAACTGCTCTGTTGTGATGATGGTCGCGCATCGCGCCGGTAATTCGGCGATGTGGGAGGAGAGGCGGCCGAGGGTCATGGATTTTTCGTGGGGCTTCCAGGGAAAACTGGCTTCGGGTACGCGCTCGAGGATTTTGCGTGTGCTCGGTATCTCGTCGTCGAACTCCAGGAGGAATAATTCCGGGATCGTCATGGTCTTCTTTCTGCGCCCGGAGCGGTTGAATCTATCCGACGGCGCGCTCGTTGGCTCGGGGGATCTCAAAGCGGTAGCCCGCCCCACGCACGGTCTTAAGATAGCGCGGATTCTCAGGATCGGACTCGATCTTTTCACGGATGCGGCGGACGTAGACGTCGACCGACCGCGGGGTAACGAAGCGCGCATCGCCCCAGACCGCGTCGAGGAGGTGATCGCGGCTGAAGACGCGGCCGGGATGGCGGGCCAGGTAGTCGAGCAGGCGGAATTCCGTCGCCGTAGTGGTGGTGAGGTTGCCGCGCACGCGCAGTTGCATGGCGCTGGCATCGATTTCGACATCCTCGAAGGCGATGGCGGAAGGAGTTGTCGGGCGCTCGAAGCGGCGCAACACGGCTTTGACGCGGGCCAGCAGTTCGCGCGGGGCGAAGGGTTTGGTGATGTAGTCGTCGGCGCCGAGCTCAAGGCCGAGGACGCGGTCGTTTTCACCGGCGCGCGCGGTGACGAAGATGATGGGAATAGCGCTCAGGGCGGGGTGATTGCGCAGGCGGCGGCAAACGTCGAGACCATCACCACCGGGAACCATGATGTCGAGCAGAAAGAGGGCGGGGGCCTGGCGTTCAGCGTCGGGAATCAGATTCGCGGGAGTGGAGAAAATGCGGGCCGGGAAGCCCGCGGCTTCAAGGTGATGCTGGATCAGGCGGGCGATGTCGGCGTCGTCCTCAAGCACAAAGACGGTCTGGCTCAAGCGGAGAATTTCCTTTCCCGCGGCACGCAGTGGGTGGCGCGTTCCGCCCTCAGCCTAAACTTCGGAGGGCAAAGAGATTGCAAAAGTTGTGTTAATTCGGACGAGGGAAGTGCGTGAGGCTGCACGATTCGAGGACGGTGAATAAGTACAACTTCAGTGGCAGAAGTTGGCGGGTTTTCCCTGCGGATCGTTTAGTTTGCGGGCGATTCCAGAATGTTATACTTCGGTCAACGCTGTCCGCAGATTGTCCCCAGGGCCTGACAATAACCGAGCGCGCTGATTTCTGCCCCAGGTCCGGCAGGTGAGTTAGGATCCGTGTCCAGTCCGACCATTTTGTGTATTGACGACGAGGTGCCTGGGCTTCAGATCCGCAAAGCGGTCCTGGAGCGGGCTGGCTACCAGGTGCTGACGGCGGCCGATGGCCCGACTGGGTTGACGCTGTTTCGCGGGAATGCGATCGACGGCGTTGTGCTCGACTACTACATGCCGGAAATGGACGGAGGCGCGGTTGCAGAAACTATGCGCCGCGAGCGGCCCGATGTTCCCATCCTGCTGCTCTCCGCGTATATCAATTTGCCGACCGAAGTCGTCAGGATGGTGGACGTGACGCTTCTTAAGGGCGAAGGCCCAATGGAGTTGCTGGAGAAGTTACGCGTGATGCTGCGGCCGGCGAGCGAGTCCACGAAATCCGCTGTGGGGGGCAGTGCGTGAAACTGCCCGAGTTTAACCGGACCCTTCGCCAGCTGGTGACTTTGCCCATCGTTCTGCTGGTTCTGATGGCAGGATTCCTCGCCTGGCAGATAGCGGCCGCGACACGGGCGCAGAGGGCGCTCGATCACAGCGATCAGGTGACGGCGCAGCTGCAGGAGCTGCTGAGTCTTTTCATCGATCAGGAGACAGGTCTGCGGGGATTTCAGCTGACAAGCGATCCCGTGATGCTCGATCCATGGAACGCCGCGGCAGGGCCGATCCAGCTTCACTTCGCCAATCTGCATGAATTGCTCGCCGGGGACGGCGCGCAGCTGCGATCGCTGGACGATCTCGAGGTTCGCTATAACCAGTGGTTGGGATTTGCGAATGCGGTTCTGAATCAGGATGCCGCGTCGCTGAAGGCCGCGGGCATGAATCAGCGCGGCAAGGCCATGATGGACGGCCTTCGCACGGCGACGGCGACCATGCTGCAGCACGAAGAGGCTCTGCGCGCGGAGCGTTCGCATCACGCGCGGTGGCTGCAGGGGCGCGAGCTGGTTTCGTTGCTGCTGTCCGCGGTGGTGGTCGGAATCTTCCTGGCGTTGTTCACACGCCATCACGTCCACGCCATTTCGGTGAGCTATTTGCGGCGGATTGCCGAGATCACGGAGCGTTCCGACGCGCTGTCCGAGAGCCAGCAGTGGTTCCAGACCACGCTGGAGTCGATCGGAGACGCCGTGATCGCGTGCAACAATCGCGGGGGCGTGACCTTCATGAACGCCGTTTCGGAAAAGCTGACAGGCTGGCCCCTGGAGGAAGCCAGGGGAAAGTCGCTGGAGCGGGTGTTTCACATCATCAACGAGCAAACCCGGGAAAGGGTTGAGAATCCGGTCGAAAAAGTGCGACGGCTGAAGCAGGTAGTGGGGCTGGCGAACCATACGATACTGATCGCGCGCGACGGCCGCGAGTATGTGATCGCCGACAGCGCGGCGCCCATCATGAGCGGCGCGGACAAGATGGCCGGCGTCGTTCTGGTTTTCCGCGACGTGACGGAAGAGCGGCGGGTGCAGACGGCGCTGGTGGCTTCAGAGAAGCTGGCGGTAGCGGGACGGCTTGCGGCGAGCATCGCGCACGAGATTCACAACCCGCTGGACTCGGTGGCCAATCTGCATTTTCTTCTGCAGCAGGAGGACGATCCGGCGAAGCGCGCGGAGTATTTGCGGCTGGCGCAGCAGGAGCTGGGCCGCACGATGCAGATCAGCCGCACGATGCTGAGCCTGTATCGAGAGCCCAAGGCGCCTATTCAGATTGATTTGCGCGAGCTGATCGAAGGCGTGCTGCTGTTGCTCGACCGGCGGCTGCAGCACCAGGGAATCCGGGTGGAGACGCACATCGCCGCCGAGCTGGCCGTGGAGGGATTCCCCGCAGAGCTGCGCCAGGTTTTCACGAATCTGATCATCAACGCCATTGAAGCCGCCGGACCGAGGGGACGCGTGAGGATTGGGATGGAGCATGCGGAGTCGGGCGAGCTGCACGGGGCCGGGGCGATCATCGAAGTCACTGACAGCGGTCCGGGTATTGCACCCGAGGCGGCGAAGAGACTGTTTCAGCCGTTCTTCACGACGAAGGGAGCGGACGGGACCGGGTTGGGCTTGTGGGTGAGCATGGGAATCGTTCAGAAACACGGAGGGTCCATCATCGTGATCGAGAGCCCTGACCGCGAACTGCCGGGAGCGTGTATCCGAGTATATCTGCCTGCACGCACGCTGGCACAGCGGATGGGACAGCCGGCGGCATAGCGACTTTTACCCCGGAGACGGGTGATGGTCCGATGTGGATGGGTTGATTCCCGGCGGGGCCGGCTGCGGCCGATCAGTGCGCGTGGCCGTGGTGGTGATGATGATGCGCCTGGACCTCTTCGACGGCGACCAGGCAGCCGTGCGCAGTCTCGCAAACCACGTGCTCAAACTGCAAAGTTGTGTGGTAGATGCGGAAGCGCTCGCGCAGGACAACATTGATGCGTTCGAGAATGAGATTGCTCTCGGATGGCGGGATGTCGGCGATGGTGATGTGGCTGGAGAGCGCATGACTGTTGGAGCCAAGGCTCCACACGTGCAGGTCGTGGACGTCCTCGACGCCGACGACGTCGGCCAGGGTGGTGCGGATCTCGACCAGGGAGAGGCCGCGTGGCGTTCCTTCCAGCAGGATGTTGAGAGTCTCGCGCACGATGGACAGCGACGACCAGAGGATGAGCGCGGCGATGGCGAGCGAGAGGGCGGGGTCGATCCAGGTGCGGCCGGTAAGGAGAATCACGAGGCCGCCGACGATGACTGCGGCGGTCGAAAGCGTGTCGCCAAGCATATGGATAAAGACGCTGCGGATGTTCACGTCGTGGCTGACGCGCCACAGCATTGCGGCGATCAGGCCGTTCATCAGCACGCCGGCGGCGGCGACGAACATCATAATGCGCGGCTGCACGGGAGTGGGGCTGCCGAAGCGATGGATGGCTTCGAGGGTGATCCAGCCGGAAATGACAATGAGCGTGAGCGCGTTGAGAAACGCGGCGAGAACGCCGGCGCGCTGGTAGCCGAAGGTTTTTTGGTCGGTGGGCGGGCGCGTCTGGAACCAGACGGCGACGAAGGAAAGCACGATGGCGAGGGCGTCGGAGGCGTTGTGGCCGGCTTCGGAAACCAGGGCCAGGGAGTGGGCTCGCAGGCCTGCGGCCAGCGTGAGCACAACGTAGGCGATGGTGGCGATGAGGGAGAGGCGCAGCACCCGCTGCATGGCCGCGGTGCTGGCGCCATGTACATGCATACGAGTTCAGTTTATCGCGATCGGTTTACCTGGTCGCGCGGTAGAATCTCACTGCACGGGAGCAGAGGCGTGAGGGTTGCTCCTCTGCGGCATCGGGCGGGTTGGGACGGACTCGGCCGTGGTGCGGAGCCCGCTCCAGTTCTCGGCGACAACGATGCTGTTTTCCGGCCGATGCGTGTCGTAGCGCACCGAGCAGGGGAAACTCAGGCGGAGCTCGGCGGGGTTCACGAAATCGCGCAGAGCGGTGACCTCCTGGGAGCACTCGTAGACCACGCCGCCGATCTCGTATTTGTAGAGGACGAAGCGAATCTCGTGCGGGAGGTCAGGGCCGGCAGGATTTTCCAGTTCCGATTCGGTGATGTCGAGGATGGTGCCGTCAATAATGCGTCCGGAGCGCACCAGCTGGGCGCGGCGTTCGCGTTCGATTTCCTCGGCAGTCGGCCGGCGGCGCAGGACCAGCCAGGTGGCGACGCCACCAATGCAGACAACCACGCCTGCAATCGTCCCGATTACGCGGGGATCATGCAGTGAGAGGCCGAACATCCGATTGCTCCAGGAGGGCGGGGAGTGACAGCGCCGACACCTGCAGGATAGCTCAGATCGCGGCGGATTGCGGCCTGGCGATGGCCGTTTTGCGCCAAAGCAGTAACCTTTGGCTGCGCTATACTCGCTGAAGACATGTCGATACGCAGGTATGAAGAAACGGCCGCTTCGGGCGGTCGTTTTTCCTTCAGTGGCACCGGACGCAGGGCCGGAGGAACTGAAGGCGGTAATCGGAGCAGGGTTCGGGTGCGGTCGACGACCGTGATCTGCGTGCGCCGGGGCGACTCTGTGGTTATGGCCGCGGATGGTCAGGTCACGATGGGTGAGGCCGTTTTCAAGCACACGGCACGCAAGATTCGGCGACTGTATCAGGATAAGATTCTCGCCGGATTCGCGGGTTCGACGGCGGACGCGTTTTCGCTCTTCAGCCGCTTCGAGAACAAGCTGGAGCAGTATGCGGGGAATCTGGGACGGTCGGCGGTGGAACTGGCCAAGGACTGGCGCACGGACAAGATGCTGCGATCGCTGGAGGCGCTGCTGGTGGTGGCGGATCTGAGCCAGACGTTCCTGATCAGCGGATCGGGCGATGTGATCGAGCCGGACGAGGGAATCGCCGCGATCGGCAGCGGCGGGTCGTATGCGCTGGCGGCGGCGCGGGCGCTGATGGAGAACACGGAGATGGGTGCGCGGGAGATCGCGGAGAAGGCGCTGAAGATCGCCGGGCAAATCTGTATTTACACCAACGACAAGATCACGATCGAAGAGCTGCATGGAGCAGCCGGTAGCCAGTAGCCGGTAGCGAGTAGCTGGAACAGGGATCAGGATCAGGGATCAGGATCAGGGATCAGGATCAGGATCAGGGAACAGGCGGACTAATGGCGATTTATTTACCGGGAACGGCGGAGGATCAGGAGCTCTCGCTCGAAGAGCTGACGCCGCGCGAAATTGTGAGCGAACTGGACAAGTACGTGGTGGGCCAGAAGGCAGCCAAGCGTGCGGTGGCTATCGCGCTGCGGAACCGCATGCGCCGGCAGAAGCTCACGCCGGATCTGGCCGACGAGATCATGCCGAAGAACATCATCATGATTGGGCCGACGGGGGTGGGCAAGACGGAGATTGCGCGGCGCCTGGCGAAGCTGACGAATTCGCCGTTTCTGAAGATTGAGGCTTCGAAGTTTACTGAGGTTGGATATGTTGGGCGCGACGTCGATTCCATCGTGCGCGACCTGGTGGAGATCGCCATCGATATGGTGCGCGAGGAAAAGCTGGAAGAAGTCGAAGATCGCGCGGAGATGAACGCCGAGGAGCGGCTGCTGGATGTGCTGCTGCCGCCCCCCGCGCAGCCACCGGCACCGGCCGCGCAGAGCGGGAATCCGCCGACGATTGAGGGAAACGCCATCACGCTACCCGCCCCCGCTGTGGGCGGCGACTCGCACCAGCGCACGCGGGAGAAGCTGCGTCAGCAGTTCCGGGAAGGCAAGCTCGATGACCGCCAGGTGGAGATCGACGTTCGCGAGCGAAATTCACCGTCCTTCGAGATCATCTCCAACCAGGGTGTGGAGGAGATGGACGTCAACCTGAAGGACATGCTGCCGAATATCTTCGGCCAGCGGACGCGCAAGCGGAAGATGAAGGTGTCGGACGCGTTCGAATATTTGGTGCAGGAAGAAGAGGGCCGGCTAATCGATATGGATCAGGTGACGCGTCTTGCTGTGGAGCGCGTGGAAAGCTCCGGCATCGTGTTCCTGGACGAGATTGACAAGATTGCGGGACGGGAAGGTGGGCACGGCCCGGACGTTTCGCGCGAAGGCGTACAGCGCGACATTTTGCCGATCGTCGAGGGGACTACGGTGAACACGCGCTACGGCATGGTGCGGACGGATTTCATTCTGTTCATCGCTGCCGGGGCGTTTCACGTTTCGAAGCCCAGCGATCTGATTCCCGAGTTGCAGGGGCGTTTTCCGATCCGAGTCGAGTTGCAGTCGCTGACGGTGGAGGATTTTGTGCGGATCCTGACGGAGCCGAAATCTTCGCTCGTGCGCCAGTACACGGCGCTGCTCGAAACCGAGGGTCTGAAGCTGGAATTCACACCCGAGGCGATCGCGGAGATGGCGCAGTTTGCGTTCAAGGTGAATGAAGGGACGGAGAACATCGGGGCGCGGCGGCTGCATACGATTATGGAGAAGGTGCTGGACGAGATCAGCTTTTCCGCGCCGGACCTGACGCGCGCGCAACAGAAGGGCGAGCAGAAGAATCAGGGAACGGTGGTGGAGTTGGCCGCCGTTGGCGAGGGGACCAAGGCGCCGTTGCCGGTCATCGAGCGCGAGACAGCGAATGGGATAGAGAAGGTAATGGTCATCGATCCGGAGTATGTGCGCCAGATGGTGGCGGACATCGTGAAGAACCAGGATCTGTCGCGGTACATTCTGTAGAACAGCCCGTAGCCTGTAGCGGGTAGGCGGTTGTCAGCGGGCGATGGTCTGCCGACGGGAGATTGCGTGCGCCCCCCTACAATCGGAACGATGTCCACTACGGTCCGTTCCTTTTCAAAAATCAATCTGGGGCTGGCCATTGGTCCGTCGCGCGCCGATGGATTTCATGCGCTGACGACTTGCTACCAGACCCTCGCCGCGCATGACCTGGTTACGGTTGAGGCGCAGCGAGTGGCGCAGACAAGGTTGCGGCTCACCAGCAATGACGAGCGCGTTCCCACCGACGCCAGCAACACCGCCTGGATGATGGCTGAGCGGGCGCTCGGCGCGCTCGGAGTGCAGGCCGAGATTCATATCCATATTGAGAAACGCTTGCCGGTACAGGGCGGGATTGGGGCGGGATCGGCGAATGCGGTGGCGGCGTTGATTGGGCTGGAGCGGGAACTGGAGCGGGCCGGGATCGCCGAATTGCCGGAATCCGAGAAGCTGCGAATCGCGGCTGAGGTTGGGTCCGACGTGCCGCTGTTTCTGATTGGCGGCACTGTGCTGGGGGTGGGGCGCGGCGAGGAAGTGTCGCCTCTTCCCGATATTCCGCCGACTGAATGCGTGCTTGCGCTGCCCGAGGTCGGGGTTTCCACTCCGCAGGCTTATCGGGACTGGGATGCACTCCAGGGTGCAGGGCACAGGGTGCGAGGTATAGCTGCCGATCGGGAATTGACCGGCTCTTATGGCTCCGATAGACTAACTATGTTGAGTCGAGCTCTCGCCTCGGTGTTGGGTCCGAGGCCTCCGGAGGGAATGTCCGCCGGGGTTGGCGCGCACTCCTCCGGTGTCTCCGCAAAGGGCGGGGGCCTGGCCGGGAAGACGGAGAGTGATCCGCTTCTTGCGCTTGTCCGAACCGGGATCGAAAACGATTTCGAAGAAGTCGTCTTCCGGCAGTATCCCTCTCTCGGAAATATCAAGCGCATACTTGCGGGCTCCGGTGACCCTGAGGAGTCGGCCATCTACGCGGCGCTCTCCGGATCCGGATCGGCCCTGTTCGGGCTGTACGGAATGGCGGCTGCGGCGGAAGCGGCAGAGGTTCGGCTCAGGGAAGCGGGTGTTCGATCGCTGCGGACGATGACTCTGCCGCGGGACGAATACTGGCGGACGATGGTGGAGTAGCAAAGCGCGGTCAGCTAAGAGCCGGTTAGGTGAGAAGCGGTTAGTAAGTTAGCGGGTGGCGGGATCGATCAAGCTTTTCGTAACTGGGCGATCGACTAATGGTAGGTCAAGTGCCTTTCTGCCGAAACCGGCCAACAGCAGGCCAGTTTCGGGATTCAGGGAGTCGAGCAGGATGTTGAGAGTGTTTTACTGGGTGATCGACTAATGGTAGGTCAAGTGCCTTTCTGCCGAAACCGGCCAACAGCAGGCCAGTTTCGGGATCCAGGGAGTCGAGCAGGATGTTGAGAGTGTTTTACTGGGCGATCGACTAATGGTAGGTCAAGTGCCTTTCTGCCGAAACCGGCCAACAGCTGGCCAGTTTCGGGATCCAGGGAGTCGAGCAGGATGTTGAGAGTGTTTTACTGGGCGATCGACTAATGGTAGGTCAAGTGCCTTTGGAGCACTTTGTCCAGGTTCGAATCCTGGTCGCCCAGCCAGAATTTGTAACGGGCCCGGCAGCAATTTCGCCGTAATTTGTAACAGGATGCCATGCAAACCAGCCTGGAGGATCTTGTGAAGACGGATACGATTGACGCAGTGGGAGTGGCCACGCCCAATCTGGCGGCGGCTCAGACAGATGGGAAGGCAAAACCGCAGGCGCGGCGCTCGCGCGTATCGAATGAAGACCGGCGGTTCAAGGTCTTTTCAGGCACCGCCAATCGCGATCTGGCGGAAGAGATCTGCAAACATATCGGCGTGACGCTGGGCGAGACCCGGATGACGCGTTTCGCCGATGGCGAAGTTTATTTTCAGCTGCTGGAGAACGTCCGCGGTGCGGATGTTTTTGTGGTGCAACCGACCTGCTGGCCGGTCGATCAGCACCTGATGGAGCTGCTCATCATGATCGATGCGCTCAAGCGCGCGTCGGCGGGAAGGATCACCGTGGTGGTTCCGTATTACGGATATGCTCGACAGGATCGCAAGGACCGTCCACGCGTGGCGATCTCGTCGAAGCTGGTCGCCGATCTGATGACAACGGCGGGCGCGCACCGGGCCCTGTTTATGGACTTGCACGCGGCGCAGATTCAGGGATTTTTCAACATACCCGTGGATCACTTATTTGCGAGCCCGGTGATGATCGGATACTTCCGGGAGCTGAATTTGCCTGATCTGACCGTGGTCTCGCCGGACGCGGGAGGTGTGGAGCGCGCGCGCTTTATCGCCACCAAGCTGCAGGTACCGATGGCCATCGTCGACAAGCGCCGCACCGACATCAACGTCACCGAAGTGATGAACGTGATCGGCGATGTGCGGGGGCGGACCTGCCTGATTGTCGACGACATCATCGATACGGGGGGGACGCTGGTGAAAACCGTGGACACGCTGCTGGAGAAGGGTGCGACGCGGGTGTATGCCGGAGCTTCGCATCCGGTGCTATCCGGTGAAGCGGTCGAGCGCATTGCCAAGTCCAAGCTTGAACAACTGGTTGTTACAGATTCGATCCCGCTGCGCCCGGAAGCGCAGTGGCTCAGGGACTCAGGGAAGATCAAGGTGCTTTCGGTGGCGGGCCTGCTGGGCGCGGCCATCCTGAGCATTCACATGGAAACCAGCGTTAGTTCGCTGTTCAACTAAGAGCAGCTTTTAGCTATTAGCTGTTAGCTAGTAGCCAGAAATTGCACAACCACAATGGCGGCCGACCAAAGAGCGCCGGCCAGAAGGGAGCGGGACCCGGATCTGTTGCTAACAGCTAAAGGCTAATAGCTAAAGAGCTGGTTTACCGTGCCCGAGGGAAAAAGGTCATGATTACTCAGGAAACCGTCAGCGCAATGCCCCGCGAGGGCAAGTTCAACAAGAATGCAGCCCGCCGCGTGCGTGCGAAGGGCAAGATTCCGGCCGTGGTGTATGGCGCGGCCGAACCGGCCGTTGCCGTGGAGGTCGATCCGAAGCAGATCCAAAAGATTCTGTATTCCGAAACGGGGCACAACACAATTTTCGATCTGGAAGTTTCCGGCTCGACAGCAAAGGTGATGATCGTCGACTGGCAGTATGAGCCTATCAAGGGCAAGCTGATCCACATCGACTTCAAGCGGATCGCGCTCGACAAGCTGATTCGCGTCGAGGTACCGATCCAGCTGACGGGCGTCGCGATCGGCGTGAAAACTTCGGGTGGCATCCTGGACCAGATGCTGCGCGAGGTCGAGATCGAGTGTCTGCCGGGCGACATCCCGAACAGCATCCCGGTGGATGTCTCGAACCTCAACTTTGGGATGGTGCTGCGCGTCTCCGATCTTCCGCATTCGGACAAGCTGCGCTTCCTCACTCCCGACGACAAGCCGGTGGCCCACGTAGTTTCGATCAAGGAAGAGGTTGTGGCTCCGACGCCGGAGGCCGAGGCCGCGGCTGCGGCAGCGGCTCCCGCGGAGCCGGAAGTGCTCAAGAAGGGCAAGCAGGAGACTGCGGAAGGCGCGGCTGCGGCCGCCGCTCCGGCAGCGGAAAAGAGCGAAAAGGGCGGCAAGAAGTAAGTGGGGAGTGGCGCGTTTCTGGTGGTTGGCCTCGGAAATCCGGGCATCGAGTATCAGTTCACGCCGCACAATGCGGGTTTTTTGGTGATCGACCGCATCGCCGGTGAGCGCAACGTGGAGGTGGTGAACCGCCGCTGCCGCGCGCTCACAGCCAGGGTTCAGATGGCGGGCCGGGAGGTGATCCTGGCCAAGCCGGAGACCTGGATGAATCTGAGCGGGCTCTCGGTTGGGGATCTGGTGGACGAACTGGACATCGAGCTTCCCGGTAACCTGCTGGTGGTGCACGACGAGCTGGATTTGCCACTGGGACGGTTACGAATTCGGGAGCGTGGCAGACCAACGGGCAACGGAGCGCGTTCGGTCTCCGGAGGTTTGGGGACGGACGAGTGGTGGCGGATCCGGATCGGAGTGGGACCTCAACCCCAGCGCGCAAGCGAGCTGGGGACCCCGGCGGAACCGGGAGTGCAGCAGGAAGCTTTTCGTCGCGGCAAGGATTATCTGCTGACGCCGATGAGCAAAAGGGATTTGACGGCGATCGATCCGGTACTGGATCGCGTCGCACGCGCAGTGGAGATGGTGGTGACGAAGGGGATCTCGGCCGCCATGAACGAATTTAACCGCCGGGATCCGGAAGATTCCGGAAACGGCTCGGCGGAGAAGTAGACAGAAGGAAGCGAATTTTGTTGCCGGGCCTGGCGGGTCCGGAAGGAAGAGAAGCAGACGATGCAACGTTTCTATGAAGTGATGTTTATTGTGCGGCCCGATGTGGCCGACGAAGATGTGGACAAGCTGATTGCCGGTTTCGAGCAGACAGTGACCGGCGGCGGCGGCGCGATTCGTTCGACCGAAAAACTGGGGAAGCGGAAGCTGGCTTACACGGTGCGGAAATTCAACGATGGCAACTACGTGCTGCTCACCATCGACGCAAACGGGATTCTGATTGCCGAGTTGGAGCGCCGCCTGCGCGTCTCCGAGCCGGTGATCAAGTTCATCACGGTGCGCATGGACGAGGAAGAGAAGCGCCTCGCCAAGGTTCGAGCCATCCGCGCGACGAAGAAGAAGCTGAGCGCTATTCCGCCCGCACCTGCACCTGCTCCGGTAGCGGTGGAAGCGCCCGAACCGGCGCCCGCGCCTGCCGCACCCGCCCCTGCCGCATCTGGAGTGACGCAAACGGTAGCTCCGGCCAGCGCGTAAGCGCGCCTGGTGCGATTTTTGATTTGAGATTTTTGGCTGGCGCCCAGGAGCGGCTGCCCGCCGGAGGAATGAAAATGGCTGACGAAGCAACGACAACACCATCCTCGCGACCGGATGCCCCGGCTGGACGTCCGTCCGGTCCCGGTGGCCGCGGCCCCGGTGGCCCAGGCGGACCTGGTGGGCGGAAATTCTTCCGCCGCAAAAAGGTCTGCAAGTTCTGTACCGAGAAGATCGACGCCATCTCGTATCGCGATGTGCGGCTGCTGCAGGGATTCGTGGCCGAGCGCGGCAAGATTGTGCCGCGGCGGCTGACCGGCGTGTGCACCACGCATCAGCGGCGGCTGACGAGGGCGATCAAACAGGCGCGCAACATCGCGCTGCTGCCGTTTGCGGCGAGGTTCTAGTTCACCCGAGTGGCTGTGCGCCGAGGACCGCGTCAACGCTCTGTCTTCGGCCTAACCGCCGATAACTGTGCTCTGAGCCCTGCGCTTTGAGCTCTGTTTCAGGAGATTACGCAATGGAAGTGATTCTCAGAGAAGATGTCTCGAATCTCGGCCACCGTGGCGATGTGGTGAAGGTCGCCGACGGCTACGGCCGTAATTTTCTTCTTCCGAAAAATCTGGCTATGGAAGCGACGCCGGCCAACAAAGCGGTGATCGAGCAGATGAAGGCCGCCGCGGTTCGCCGTTCGGCGAAGGAGAAGGCGGAGGCCGAACAGCTGGTGACGCAGCTGAACATGGTAGCGCTCGTCTTTACGCGCAAAGTCGGCGAAGGCGACCACCTCTTCGGATCCGTCACGTCGTCGGATATCGCGCAGGGGCTGGCCGACAAGGGATTCAACGTCGACCGCCGCAAGGTGCAGCTCGATGAGCCGCTCAAGTCGACCGGGGAGTTCCACGTCCCGGTCAAGCTGCATCGCGAGGTAACGGCGCACATCAGCGTGACCGTTAAGGGTGAGGAAGCTGCCGCCGAATAAGCCGCGTCCGGCGTCCGGGTCTGGACAGCGATCCCGGCCCCAGCGTCGAGGACGTCTTCGCGGGGTGAGAAAATAGGAGCATCACCGATTCCCGGTTCTCATCCATGCTGAAGGTCATCTCATCGCACGTCTTTCTTACTCATCGCCTGCACCCTGGCCTGCTGGACGTCTTCGCCCGCGCCGGGGCCGAGGGTGTGGAGATTTTCGCCGCGCGCCAGCACTTCGACTACACCAGCCGCCCACATATCCGCGAGCTGGGGGAATGGTTCAGTGCGAGCCCGGTTGAAGCGTTTTCCATGCATGCGCCGCTCTACTCCGATATGGAGATGGGCCGCGCCGGCTCGCCGGCGGTCAACGTGATTCATCCGGAAAAAAGCCACCGCATCGATGCCATGGATGAAATCAAGCGGGCGCTCGAAGTCGCTGAGCTGCTGCCTTTCCGGTTTCTCATTCTTCATCTGGGCGAGCGCGACGATGCCTGGGGTCCTCGCGCGCTGGAGAACTCGATCAGCGCTCTGGAACATCTGCGCGCTTTCGCCAGCCCGTTGGGTGTGAAGGTCCTCGTGGAGAATCTGCAGGGCGATGTGGCGCGCCCGGCGCACCTGGTGGAGATCCTCACGGCCGGCCACTTCCGGGATATTGGCGTGTGCCTGGACGTGGGTCATGCGCATCTCGGCGATGGCGTGCCGGCGGCGTTGTCCGATCTTCATGCCTACGTTCGCTCTTCCCACCTCCACGACAACAAGGGCGACAAGGATGCGCATCTTTGGCCTGGCGATGGGACGATCGACTGGAATGAAGCGTTCGGCGGGTTGAAAGCCGCGCCCCAAACACCGGCTGGCGTTCTGGAGATTCACTACGCGCTCGGAGAAACCTTCGAAGTGGTCGGGGAAAAGGCGAAACGAGCCTTCGAAAAGATGGATGCGGCAGAGAAAGCGAAGTAGAGGCTGTTATGTCAGAAAAGATTGCGGAAATTGTAACGGAGACTGCGACAAAGGCTCCTCTTTCGACGATTGCAGCTATCGGAGAGCACGAAGGCCAGACGATAACCCTGCATGGCTGGCTGTACAACCTGCGCGAAAGCGGCAAACTGCTGTTCCCTATCTTTCGGGACGGCACCGGCACGATTCAGGGAATTGTTCCGAAGGCTGCGGTGACGCCGGAAACCTTCGAAACGGTGAAAGGGCTCACGCAGGAGTCATCGGTCATCGTGACCGGCAAAGTCCGCGCCGACAAACGTGCGCCTGGCGGTTACGAATTAGACGTTGAGAATGTCGAAGTTCTTCAGCGCGTGCCGGAAGACGATCCGTTTCCCATTTCGCTGAAGGAACACGGCACCGATTTTCTGATGGAGCATCGCCATCTGTGGATACGCACCCCACGCCAGGCGGCGATTCTGCGCATTCGCGCGGAGATCATTAAGGCGGCGCGCGATTTTCTCGACGATAACGGTTTTGTCCTGACGGATCCGCCGATCCTGACGCCGGCGGCATGCGAGGGCACCAGCACTCTCTTCCCCGTTGACTATTTTGGCGACGAAGCCTACCTGACGCAGAGCGGTCAGCTTTACATCGAGAGCACGGCGTTAGCACTGGGCAAGGTCTATTCGTTTGGGCCGACGTTTCGGGCCGAGAAATCGAAAACCCGCCGCCATCTCACGGAATTCTGGATGGTCGAGCCGGAGTGGGCTTTCGCGAACCTCGACGATCTGATGGGGCTGGCCGAGAACTTCATCAGCGCAATCGTCGCCCAGGTTCTGGCGAAGCGCTCCGCAGAGCTGAAGACCATCAACCGCGACACGACGAAGCTTGAGGCGGTGAAGCCGCCGTTCCCGCGCCTGCGCTACGACGAAGCCGTGAAGATGCTGAATGACGCACACACACAGGGCCTGATCGAGCAACCTTTCGAATACGGTAATGATTTTGGCTCGCCTGATGAGACATACATTTCGTCGCAGTTTGATCGGCCTGTGATGGTGCATCGTTATCCTGCGGCGGTGAAGGCGTTCTACATGGAGCCGGACCCCGATGATCCGACGTACGCGCTGTGCGTCGATGTGCTGGCGCCCGAAGGGTATGGCGAGGTGATCGGCGGATCGCAGCGTATCCACTCTTACGATCTGCTGAAAAAGCGCATTGAAGAGCATCAGTTGCCAATCGATGCGTTCAAGTGGTATCTCGATCTGCGGCGGTATGGTTCGGTTCCGCATTCGGGCTTCGGCATGGGCATCGAGCGCGCGGTGGCGTGGATTTGCGGGCTCGATCACGTGCGCGAAACGATTCCCTTTGCCCGGACACTCAACCGCATCTACCCATAGTTCTTATGCTCAGATCGAGTGAACCAACAACGCAGGCCGGATCCCCGGTTGCGACAGTTTCGGCTGTTCCCGTTTACGGCGGCGTGCAGACCCTGCCTCCGCGCAAGATCAAAGTCATCGGCGTGCCGCTCGATCTGGGTGCGTCGCGACGCGGCGTCGACATGGGTCCGTCCGCGGTGCGCGTGGCCGGCCTCGAAGCGCGTCTGGAATCGCTGGGCCATGAGGTGCGCGATGGCGGCAATATCAGCGTCGCGATCGCGGAAACGAAGTCTTCCGGCGACCAGAGCGCGCGCTATCTGAAAGAGATCACCGAAACCTGCACGCGCGCGGCGGAGATGGTGGTCAAGTCGCTGACTGAAGGCATGACGCCGGTGATCCTGGGAGGAGATCATTCGGTGGCGGCGGGCAGCGTCTCGGGGGTTGCGGAGTTTTATCGCCGCCAAGGGCAGAAGATCGGCCTCATCTGGATCGATGCGCATGCCGACATGAATACTCCGGCCAGCTCGCCGAGCGGGAACGTGCACGGCATGCCTTTGGCAGCGCTGGTCGGCCTCGGGCCCGAGCCCCTGGCCAACATTCTGGGATTCTCGCCCAAGGTACAGCCGGAAAACGCGGTCCTGATCGGCGTGCGCGACATCGATCCGGCAGAGAAAGAGAACATTCGCCGCGCCGGGATCAGCGAGGTCTATACCATGCGCGACATTGATGAGCGCGGCATGCGCGCGGTGGTGGAAGAGGCTCTGCGCGCGGCGGGACGGGGCACGGCGGGCTACCACGTTTCACTCGACATGGACTGGATCGATCCCGAGGACGCCCCCGGAGTAGGCACGCCGGTGCGAGGAGGCGCGACCTATCGCGAAGCGCATCTGGCCATGGAAATCATCGCCGACCACGGACGCATGCTTGCACTGGAAGTGGTCGAAGTGAATCCGGTCATCGATGAACACAACCGCACTGCGGATCTGGCGGTGGAACTGATCTCCTCTGCGTTCGGGAAGAAGATACTGTAACAGCAGCGGTTGCTTATTGCAGCCGGCAGACGGCCACCGCCTCATTCCTGTAGGGACAATCGAGACCGGGAACGCCTGAACCTTGCACAATGATCCAGTTCACGCCGAACCGCTGGTGCAGGCGCAGGAAATCCTGCTTCTGGAAATGCCGCCATCCGGCCTCCGCCTGGCTCTGCTCCTGCCACAGGGGGGCCAGGTCCGGGACCTGCGTGGCCACCGCGGCGTCCTTCACGGCATCCGCGAGCTCGCTGCGCTGGGCCAGCGCGCGAAAGCTGTGATAATCCTCTCCTGGAAGCTGCATGTAATAAGGATCGAGCGCGAAGTACGCATCATCCGGGGTATTGCCCCGCACCCACACGAAAGCACGCAGCCAGGGATTGTGCGAGGCGACGCCGGGTAGTTCAATATGCTCCGTTCCCGCGAAGAGCGACCGCTGCGCGATGAACAGTCCCAGCGCCAGCGGCAGGAACAATGTGACCCAGCGCCATACGTAGCCCCGAAGCAACTTCTCCCCGATCAATCCCCCGCCGAGCAGCGCCATGAAAATGTAAACCAGGTGGAGGTAGCGCATGGGCTGCATCGGCGTCAGGCGAATCAGCCCAGGCGTCAGCAGCACGACACACGCCACCGCCAGCTGGAACGCCGCAAAGACGGCGGCGCATCCCTCCAGCCGTGCCAGCGTTGGCCGATTCTCGTGGCGCGCATAACGAGCCATGGCCCACAGAATGAGGATCGGGGCGACAGCGCCGAGCCACTCGTACCACGTCCAGCGACCGATGAAATAGTAATCGCGCGTGTTTAGCGCCTGCCTCCACGCCGCGGATGGCCCTTCGAAGATCCACAAGGGCGCGACAGCCACGGCAACCGTGGCCGGGATGGGTTCATGGACAGGTTTGCGGGCCAGGGCGCCGGCGATCCACAGCACGACGCAATAGGAAACCCCAAAAACGCCCATGATGGGATGAACCACGACTCCGGCGGTCAGCAGGACGCAGGCCAGCACGATGCGACGGTCAAGAACAGAGAGAATCGCCCAAAGGATGAGCACAGTAGCGATGGCGCGTGGGTGCAGGTGCTGGTCAAAAATGTAGAGCGCGGTGCCCGCAACGGGCAGGGTGAAGAGTACACCAACGAGGGCGACGCCGGCCCATTGTCCAGCGGAGGTGGAAAAACACCGGCGCGCCAAGGCCCAGCAGCCCCACAGCAGGAAGAATGCGGCCAGACACTGCCCCAACATTTCGAAAACAGCGACAGGCAGGTGCGTGACCCGAACCGACAGAGCCACGAGTCGGTCGAAAATGCTGGCCTGCATCTGTACGGTGAAAAGTTGAGAGTCGTGCGGATAAAGCGCGGGATTGAGCCGCCGCTGGATCGCCGAGAGATAGACGGCGTCGTCCTCAACGCCCGGGTGGTAGCCCTCGACGAGCAGTGACCCGGCGCTCAGCATTGCCAGCAGGATGAAGTTTTTGTACTGCCCGCGGATTCTCAAAGTTTTTTGCGTCACTCCGGGAGGGCCTGGATTCTTCAACACTGAGTCCGCCGCTTCCAGGAGCAAGAGGAAACAAGACGGACTCCGGCGTCACAACTTTGCGCTCGACCGGCATTAGAGTTCATCCTCCCGCTTTCGACGAAGCCGCCGGTCCCCCGCGCTCGGTCTGCGTCATTCCTTATGAAGTGATTGTAGTCGACGACAAATTTGGCAATGCTACTGACTAGATCGCGCGACGCTCGGCGAAACCTCGGGCACTGGCGATCTGCACCAGACTGAGCTGTGCAGTCTGCCCATCCAGCACCGCCCGCACCGACTCCAGTACCCTGTCCGGTGTAATCATGCGCATACACACGGCGTCGTTGCATGCGGAATTTTTCTGGTTTGCGGCAGTGACGCAGGGCGAGCAGGAAAGCTCAGCGGTGATGGATTCGGTATTACCCAGGCTTCCGTAAAGCCGCGGCGTCTCCGGACCGAACAGCACGATCGACCGAATCGGCGTGATCGCGGAGAAGTGCGCGGGACCGCTGTCATTCGTCACCAGCACGGTGGAGAGCTGGTAAAGAGCGGTGATGGCCCCGAGATTGTGCATTCCCGCAAAGCTTTGGAAGCGCGGATGCCCGACCCTCTGCGCCATCTGCGCAGCCTCCTCGCGCTCTTTCGCAGAGCCGGTGATGAGCACGAGCACATCGTCCCATTCTTCCGCCACCATACCCGCAAGTGCGCAGAAGTTTTCACGGTCCCAGCGCCGCTGAGGCAGAAGCTCGGAGCTGTTGGGATTGATCAGCACGATACGGTGATAATCCGGCCGGTAGTCCGGATACACACGGGAGACCAGCTCGCGCATCTCCTCTTTGGCCGCTTCCGAGACAGGTTGGATCGGAAGCTGAATCTCCTCGTCGGAGACGTATGTCTTGGAGTAAGGCACTTCCGGACTCGGCGCCAGCAGCGCATTCACCATGCAAATAAAATTCTTTGCCATGTGAATGTGGCCGTTGTAACCCACGCGGTGGGTCAGCATTTCGCCGCGATACAGTCCCTCGGCGCGAAATCGATGAAATCCCACCCGTCGCCGCGCACCGGAGAGCCCCGTCAAAAGAGCGGAGTAACGCGAAAAGAGCTCCAGATCCACGACCGTGTCGATCTTCGCCTTTCGGGCCCAGCGCAGGAAACGCAGCGAATCGATCGCCAAAGCCATCAGGCTGGTGTCACGAATCGTGACAATGTTGGCCTCGGGAACTGTCGGGAGCAGGCGAACGCTGTCAGCATTTCGTTCGAAGATCAGAAAGAAGATTTCGGCGTCGAGCACATCCCTGGCCTTTTCCAGAGCCGGGTTGGCAATCACGGCGCTGCCCATCTCCGAAAGCTCGACAAAAAGAACCTGGCGTGGCGTCTCCGGCCCGCTGGGTCGACCCAGCAGGCGCATCACCTGCGTAAAGAAAAAGCAGAGCGGAATGCCGATCCAGTAATCGACCGCCCGCATTTCGCGAACTCTCATCCTTCAGCCTTTGTGTCCCAATGTTCCCGGGATGATCTCGATTCCGTGAATCGCGGGGGCCCTTCAGAGAATCGTGCCATCACTATAGACGCGCAAATCCCGGGAATAGTCGGCCTCACGTCCACGTCCGAATTATATTGGCCGCAGCCCACGCGAGCGCCCGCGAAATGCGAACCCCGACAAATTAATCGATTGGGTTGCCTGCTGGTGCGAGGTATCTGTGGTTTTGCCCTCGGCGGAGGGAAGGCGTCGGCGGCTAAAGTCCTCTCGCCATCCGCTGCGACCGGCGTCGCGGTGCGTTAGTCTGCCAATAGAGGATTCACCATGGCCACGCCGGTTTCCGATATCGTTTCGTCCGTTGCCATTCACCCCTGGAACCCCGCTGGAACCGGATCGGTGGATGCAAAGACTCTTGAAAGCTGGGTGGAGGAACGCCTGTTGCGACATCGCAAAGCCATCGAACGCCTGGTGGCTGTGGATGGCGAGCGTACCCTGGAAAACACCTTGCGCGCCTACGACGATGCGGTGGCAGAGCTTTCCGCGGTGGGTTCGCTCACGGGCCTGATGCACAGCGTTTATCCGGACGAGCCGGTTCGGGATACGGCACAAGCACTGTTACAGAAAATTTCACAGGCGGGCGTCGAGCTGTCGCTGAATCGCGATGTGTATCAGGCTCTGTACAAAACCGATGCGGGCGGCGCCGATCCCGCAACAAAGCACTACCTGGATCGAACGCTGCTGCAATATCGGCTGGCCGGCGTGGACAAGGACGATGCGACGCGGGAGAAGATCAGGGAACTGCAGGACCGGGCCACGCTGGCAAGCCTGAGTTTCGGGCGCAACGTGCAGGAGAGCGGGAACACCGTCACGATCGACAGCGCTCGGGAACTCGATGGGTTGCCACTGGACTATCTGGAGGCGCATCAGCCGGGCGAAGACGGAAAGATCACGCTGACCACCGATTTCCCGGATTATCTGCCGGTGATGACGTTTGCGCGCTCGGCGGATCTGCGCCGCCGGATGTTCCTCGCCTACAACACGCGGGCGTGGCCCGCGAACCACCAGCTCTTGCTCGATCTGCTGAAGATCCGTCAGGAGGTCGCGACAATTTTGGGCTTTGCGCATTGGGCCGATCTGGCGACCGTCGATCAGATGATGGAGTCGGCGGCGAACATGCAGGCGTTTCTCGACGATCTGGATCATGCGACCAAAGCCGGCGCGGAGAAGGAATATGCGATGATCCTCGAGTTTGCGCGTACCCACGAGCCCAGGCTGAGCCAGATCGACGCCGCCAGCCGCGCGTACTGGGTGGAGCTGTACCGGCGGTCTGCGTTCGATTTCGATTCGCAGTCGGTGCGGCCCTATTTCCCCTACACGCGCGTCGAGCCGGGTGTGCTGGCCACAGCGGAGAAGCTGTTCCAGGTGAAATTCCGGCGCATCGAGAACCCTGACGTATGGCATCCATCGGTGAGCGCGTGGGAAGTTTGGGATGGGACGGAGCTGGCGGGGCGCTTCTATCTCGACATGCACCCGCGGGAGGGCAAGGACAAGTGGTTCTCAGCGCATCCGCTGATTCCGGGCATCCGCGACCGGCAACTGCCGGAGGCTGCGCTGATCTGCAATTTCCCCGAGCCGAAGGACGATAATCCCGGACTGCTGCAGTATTCCGACGTAGTGACGTTCTTCCACGAATTCGGGCACCTGATGCACGCGCTTCTGGGCGGGCGCCAGGCGTGGGCGGGCATCAGCGGCATAGCCACGGAGGGTGACTTCGTCGAGGTTCCATCGCAGATGCTCGAGGAATTCTTCCGCGACCCGCGGCTGCTGGCGAGCTTCGCACACCACTTCGAAACGGACGAGGCGATTCCGGCGGAGCTGGTGACGCGTATGAATCGCGCTGGAGCGTTTGGGCGCGCGGACTGGGTGCGGAGCCAGCTTTTCTATACGACGTATTCGCTGGAGACGCATCGGCTGGATCCCGGCACGCTCGATCCGGACGCCTTGTTCCGGCAGCTCTACGAGCGATTCCTGCCGTATGCCTGGATTGAGGGCAATCGCATGTACGCGAGCTTCACGCACCTTACGGGCTACTCGTCAAACTACTACACGTACCTCTACGACAAGGTCATCGCGCTGGACTTCTTCGCGCAGTTTCCGCGCCATGCATTGCTCGACTCACCGGCGGCGATGCGCTACAGGAAAACCGTGCTCGAACCGGGCGGATCCATGCCCGGCAAGGAAATTGTGCAGACGTTCCTGGGCCGCAGCCAGTCCAGCGATGCCTTCACGCAGTGGATCGGCGAGGAATTCCAGCAAATGAGCGCAGCCTACGCCTGAGAGCGCTTGGCCCGTCAGATCCCGTGCTGAATCCCTGAACAAGGTTTAGGATGCATTGATGACGATCCGCCGGTCTGATTCGGCCCGCGCCGCTCAGGGACGAGATCCGTCGAACGTTGCGTCATGCGCGATCAGGAGAGTCCGGACTCCAGAATGCTCACTCAGGCCGAAGCCGATCAGCTAATCCAGATGCAGAAGCGTTTTGTGCAATCCCCCGCCTCAATCAGCATCCCGCCCGGAACAGATGACACGTACGAACTTGCGGGTCCGGGCGATCGGGAGAGATTCCAGCTCGACATTTGGCGCGGCACGCTCCGGCTTTCGAAGTTGAAATTCCAGAACAGAGTGCGGACTGCCGTGGTACTTGTTCGCCTTTGCGTTGATGGTGCGCCTCACACCGATCCAGACGGGCAGCGGCTCTCAGGGACCCACCTCCATTTGTATAAAGAGGGTTGCGACGACAGGTGGGCTCGTCCGGTAGACCCTGTGAAGTTCACGTTGCTGAGCGACCCGGGTGCAACGTTTCAGGAGTTCTGCACATTCTGCAGCATCCTGGCGCCTCCGCCGGTTCAGGGAGTAATCGTATGAACCAGGCCGATTGCGGGAAAATGATCGATGATTACGTAGCTTGGCTTCGTCGAGGGCTCTCGATCGAAGAGGTGGGCGAAGCGTGCGAGCTGACGACACCATTTCTCGACCGGCACAACGACCATCTTCAGGTGTATGCAATAAGGAAGAATGGAAGTATTACGCTTTCCGACGACGGGTATATCCTCTCCGATCTGAGGACCAGCGGGCTCGATGTCGATACTCCAAAGAGAAAGGCGGTCCTTGACAGCATATTGAATGGCCTTGGGGTAAAAACACAAGACCAGCAGCTGGTAGTTGAAGCATCGGCAACAAATCTGGGGCAGAGGTTACATTCGCTGGTACAAGCGATGCTGGCCGTAAACGATATGTTCGTCATGGCGCAGCCTCGAGTTGCCGGGTTCTTCTTTGAGGATGTTCGTAGCTTTCTCGACAGCCACACTATCCGCTACACGGAACGAGTGAAACTTGCGGGGAAGAGCGGCTATGACCATGGTGTTGATTTTCTAATCCCTAAATCTCAAAAGCGGCCGGAGCGCATCCTGCAGGCAATCGCCACACCGAAAAAGGACAACATCTTCGCGTACCTGTGGACGTTGAGCGATACGCGTGCTGCTCGTGCCGAGGGAATGGAGCCGGAAGCATATGCTTTCCTTAACGACCAGGAACAGCCAGTAGGAGGCGACATCACCGAAGCACTCGAGGCTTATCGTGTGATCCCAGCTCCCTGGTCGCACCGAAATGATTATGTCGACGCGTTGGCTGCGTAAGAGGATCCCGCCGATGGCCCGTATTCAGCTATTTGTTCTTTCCCTTTTTTGCGCATTTGGTTTGGCTCACGCTCAGGTGGCTGCGGTCATCGCCGTCGATCATGGGCCGAACGCCGAGGCGCAACAGAGCAAGCACTACGTTGTTCTGGTTTCACTCGACGGTTTTCGTTACGACTACGCGAAGAAGTACGGAGCAAAACACCTGTTGGCCATCGCGGCCCGCGGCGCGAGCGTGCCCGACGGGATGATCCCTTCGTACCCCTCGCTGACCTTCCCGAACCACTACACGCTGGTGACCGGCCTCTATCCGGAACATCACGGTATCGTCGGCAATCAGTTTTACGATCCCGAGCGCAAGGAGCGCTATTCGTACACGGACCCGATGACGAATGGCGATGGCTCCTGGTATGGCGGAACGCCGCTGTGGTCTCTGGCTGAGAAGCAGGGAATGCGGAGTGCCTGTTTCTACTGGCCGGGGTCCGAAGCGGAGATTGCCGGTGAGCGGCCTACATACTATTTGCACTTCGACAATAAATTTCCGGATGATAAGCGGATCGATCAGGTCATCGCTTGGCTGAGGCTCCCGACCGACCAGCGGCCGCATTTCATCACGCTCTACTACTCCAATGTTGACCACGCCGGGCACGAGTTTGGGCCTGACAGCCCGCAGACCGCGGAGGCGGTGAGGCATGTCGACGAGTTGATGGGAACGCTGGAGGTAGATCTGAAGGCGCTGCAGCTGCCGGTCGATCTGATCATCGTCTCCGATCACGGCATGGAGAAGATCCAGGGCGGCTGGATCGATCTGGACAAATACGCGCCACTGGATGGGTTGATTGTCACCAGTGAGTTTCTGTACGCGCCAACGGAAGAAGCGGCGAACGCGACGTATCAAAAACTAAAGGCCGCCGACCCTGCGTTTATGGTGTATCGGCGCGCGAATGTGCCGGCGGAGCTGCACTTCAACAGCAATCCGCGCGAAGGCGATCCGATCATTATTGCCCGCGGCCCCTATGCGATTCGCGCGCATGTGCCGCCGGTGGACCACGAGGACAAGGCACCGCTGGCGGGGAATCACGGGTTCGATCCTTACATGATGCCCACCATGAAGGCCGTGTTCTATGCCGAGGGGCCGGATATTCGGGCCGGCGTCAAACTGGAATCCTTCGAAAATGTGAATGTGTATCCGTTGGTGGTGAAAATTCTCGGTCTCGACGCGCCGCCGGTCGATGGCAGCCTCGGTGTGCTTTCAGGAGTGCTCACTTCTCAGGCGCAGCAGTGACGTGGGCGGTCCGTATGACGGGAGAGAATCGATCAACCGTCGAGGTAGCCGCTGCTGGATGGCGACAATTGCGGCACGCCGCCCAGGATGGTTCCGATCAGGATGTTCTTCGCTGAGAGCACCGCGATGTCGGCGGACCGGCCCGGAACAATGCTGCCGATTTCAGAATCGAGCCCCGTCATGCGTGCAGAATTGCGCGTTGCGAGCAGCACAGCATCGGCCAGGCTGGCTCCGGTGAAATCGACGAAATTGCGGAGCGCGCGATCGAGCGTGAGCGTGCTGCCGGCCAGCGTGTCGTTGCCGATCACGCAGCGGCCGTTCACCACGCGAACCTCCATTTCGCCCAGCCGGTAGGGTCCGTCGGGCATGCCGGCGCCTGCCATGGCGTCCGTCACCAGCATTGCGCGGTCCGGGCCCTTGGTCTTCCAGAAGATGCGAACGATGGCCGGGTCAACGTGCAGGCCGTCGCAGATGATTTCCGCGAAGAGGCGATCGTTGCCGAGAACCTCGCCCAGCAGGCCGGGATCGCGATGATCGAAGCGGCGCATCGCGTTGAAGGTGTGGGTCGCTGACACCGCGCCGGCCATGATGCCCGCGCGGGCTGCATCGCCATTTGCGTTGCTGTGGCCCAGACTGACGCGAACGCCAAGCCTGGTTGCGTGCGCGATAGTTTCTTCCGCGTTGGGCAGCTCCGGCGCGATCGTCATCACGCGAATATTGCCCTCGGCGGCTTCCCACATGCGGTCGAAGAGAGCGATGGAGGGCGTCTGGAGCTGGCTCTCGACATGAGCGCCGCGCTTGTGGGGCGAGAGGAATGGACCTTCAAGATGAATCCCAACAGGCCTGGCGCCGTCCATCGGCATTCGGATCAGCTTCGCGAGTCCGCTGAGGGAACGCAGCAGAGCGTCCAGCGGAGCGGTCACGGTGGTCGCGCAATAGGCGCCTACACCGCGGCGTCCAAGGAAGGCTCCAATATGGCTGAGTGCGGACTCAGTCGCTTCCATCACATCATGACCGCCGGAGCCGTGGATGTGGACGTCGAACAGCGCCGGGATCAGCGTGGATTCGGGAAGTTCGACGTGCCGGCCCTCGGGCAGCTCCGCGTGCAGGCGCGAGGTGACATCGGCAATGATGCCATCCTCAATGACTACGATGGGACGCTCTACGGCGTGGTCGGGCGTGAAAAGACGACTCGCGGTCAGGACCGTTCGCACAGTCCAGAGTACCGCGCGGCCTCAGTTCTGAGAATCGGAAGACGATGATTTGTTCGACGACGGAGCCGGTACGGCCACTCCTGGAGCCTTGCGGGCATGCGGCGCAATGCGGGCGCGGCCGGGGCTGGAACGGCGCGCAGATCGGCCGGGCCGACCAGCGGGAATCGGGGCGGATGCAGGGGCCGCGGGATGAACCGCAGACGCGGCGCCAATGCCCTGGGCGGGCAAGACCAGAGGCGGCGGCGAGACCAGCTGGCTGGGCTTGATCTTGCGGGAATGCACGATCGAGCCAGTCACGATAACAAATCCCATCAGGCACGCGGTCACCAGGCCAAGCGCTCGCACCGGAAAACGTCTGAGCCACGCGGCTCGAACTGACTGCGCGGGTGCGGCTTCCATCCTGACTCGCTCTGCCGCTAGACGGGTGAGAATTCGATCTTCCAGTCCAGACACTGGGGTGGCTGAGCCGATGACGTTCAATGCCGCATCGATCCGAGGATCGGCTGCCGGATCCATGATGCCGTTCTTGTTTTCACCAGTCATCGTGGAATCCCTTCTTTCTCGAGCAAAACAGCGAGTTCCCTGCGGGCGCGAAAGATGCGCGAGCGAATGGAAGACTCCGTCGTGCCCAGTGCGGCGGCAATCTCAGCGGTTGTCAGCTCTTCGACGGCAGAGAGGAGCAGCGCCTCGCGCTCGCGGGCCGGGAGGCGGTCGATCAGCGCGAGGATCCGCCCGTGTTCCTGCGATGAAATAACCGTCTGATCAGCGGCGCGATCGCTCGACAGCAACGCGCGGGCGTGGTCGGCAATATCTTCGCCCTCGGGCCGGGTCTTCGCTCGCCGCTTCTTGTCAAGAACAATGTTCCAGACAATGCGGACCAGCCAGACGCGGTAGTCGCGGATCTCGCTGAGCCGCGATTCGTGGCGTAGTACGCGCAGGAACGTCTCCTGCACGGCGTCCTCGGCTTCGGTGGCGTTGCGCGTAACGGAAAAGGCCACGCGGTAAAGCGCCGTCGAATATTCGGCCACCAGGGCAGCGATCGTCTGGGTCTTGTCCACAGTGTGTACAGGAGCAGGCGCCACCCAGGAGGCGAGCTGACCTTCAAAGCAACTCATCCTGACGTATCCTGGCGTCCTCGCGCACGGTTCGTCCGGCAACGAGGAGGTTCTTTCGTCTGCCCTAAAGACGGAGGATACCTCGTTTTCGCTCAGCGTTTCCCGCTTTCCAACAACCCCGGCGGCTGCGATCCGGCTTCATTGGGAGCAGCGACCGGCGCCGAGGGACCGGGTGCGGCCAAGCGCGGGCGGACGTCGCTGCACTCAGGGCAGGCTCGCGCTGGAACGAAAGGCAGGGACCGGGGGCGGAGATTAGCGGGGGTCGTTGGGGTTGTCGAGGGGGGAGTGATTGGGGGTGGCGGGGTCGAGGAGGCGATAGAGGGTAGAGCGGCTGATGCCGAGCATTTTGGCGGCGCGGACTTTGTTGCCGTTGACGCGGGCGAGAACATGGGTGATGTGGCGGAGGATCGCGCGGTCGAGGTTGGGGTCGTCGGCGAAGGGATCGACCGGGGGAAACGCAGCGGTGAGGGGAACGGGCCAGTTGAGGCGGGGAATATCGATGGGACGAATCCACTGACCGGCGCACTCGAGGGCAGCGGCGACGACGACGGATTCGAGTTCGCGGACATTGCCAGGCCAGGAATAGGCGATGAGACGAGGGAGGACGCCGGCGGCAAATCCGCGGAGAGGCTTGTCGTGCTGCTGGCTCCAGTTGCGGAGGAAGAGGCTGGCGAGCAGAGGGATGTCTTCTTTGCGGTCGCGCAGCGGGGGGAGGGCGAAGCGAATGGCGGTGAGGTGACTGGCGAGGTCGGAGCGGAAGGCGGGGGTGGCGGCGAGACGGCGCAGGGGCTGGGTGGAACCGGCGACGATCTGCAGGGGGCCGGCGGATTTTGCGGTGCGGATGCGTTCGTGAGCGGCACGCTCGAGGAAATCGCGGAGCTGGCGCTGCTGATCGGGAGAGAGTTCGTCGACGCGGGCGAGATAAATGAGGCCGGCGCGGGCTTCGGTCCAGAGGGGCCGCGGGTCCGTGATGAATTCGGCAGCGACGCTGGGAATGAAGGGGCCTGCGGCCGCAGGACCGAGGTGATGGAGAGTCTGAGCGGCGAGCAGCTTGCCGGTGCCGGGGTCGCCTTCGACATTGACCAGGCGGAAATGGGGGGCGGTGCAGCGCATGCGGTTGAAGAGGTGCTGCATGACGAGACTGCGGCCAGCCATGGGACCGAGCATCCAGCGCTCGGGTTGAATCTGGTTGGGCTGAAGGAGTTCGAGGTCGAGGGAGTCGGGGGCCCGCGGCTCGGGTTTCTGTTCGTCGTTGAAGATCGGGGCCAGATGCACGGTTGTTTTCCTGCTGCAAGGAATATCGGCAGGGGAAGGCGAGGGATTAGGTGTTAGGGACAGCAGATAGCAGATAGCAGATAGCGGATAGCGGACAGCGGACAGCGACAAGGCACTGACTGCAGCTGTCCCCTAATCCCTGTTCCCTAATCCCTGGTATTGGTAGCTCGGGCGGAGGGTTCGTCGGAGAAGATTTTACCGTCGCGGATGTGGACTACGCGGTGGGCGTACTCGGCGATGTCCTGCTCGTGGGTGACGAGGACGATGGTATTGCCGCGGCGATGGAGGTCGTCGAAGAGGGCCATGATTTCCTCGCCGGTCTTGGAGTCGAGGTTGCCGGTGGGCTCGTCGGCGAGGATGATGGAGGGATTGTTGACGAGGGCGCGGGCGATGGCGACGCGCTGGCGCTGACCGCCGGAGAGCTCGTTGGGCTTGTGGTTCATGCGGGCTTCGAGGTTGACGGCGGCGAGGGCGGCTTTAGCGCGCTGATCGCGTTCATCGGAGGGTGTGCCGTTGTAGATGAGGGGGAGCTCGACGTTGTGGAGCGCGGTGGCGCGGGCGAGCAGGTTGAAGGTCTGGAAGACGAAACCGATTTCGCGGTTGCGAATGCGGGCGAGCTCGTCGTCATTGAGCTCGCTGACGAGGTGGCCGTTGAGCCAGTACTTGCCGCTGGAGGGCGTGTCGAGACAGCCGATCAGGTTCATCAGCGTGGATTTGCCGGAGCCTGAGGGGCCCATAATGGCGACGTATTCGTTGCGGCGGATGCGCAGGGAGATGCCCTGGAGGGCCTGGACCTGCTGCTCGGAGCCCATGTCGTAGGTTTTCCAGAGGTCTTCGACGACGATCATGTCGCCGGCGTGGGCGTCGGACGCGGGCCGGAGTTCGGTATCCGCTGAGGTTTCTGCCGCCATGAGGGCTCCTGATGCCATGGTAAAGGGTACGCGCTCGGATCGGGCCTGGTTCCCGGTTTCGTTCCCGGTTCCTTCTCAGGATGAGGAGGAACTGGAGGTGGGTGCCGCGAGGGTGCTGTCCTGTTTGACCATGGCGTTGTCCTTCAGGTCACGCAGGATGCGATAGGTGCCGGTGACGATGCGGTCGCCGGGCTTGAGGCCGCTGGTGACTTCGATGTCGGTGGCGCCGGTGATGCCAGTGGTGACTTTGACGAAGTGGACGCGATCTTTGCCGGCGACTTTGCTGACGACGAAGACGCCCTGCTCCAGATCGGCGGGCTGTGCGTTGTTGGTCGCGGCCGAGACAGTCGCTGTAGAGCTGGTGGCTACGGTGTCGTTGAGGTGTTTGGGATCGCGCATGGTGAGCGCCTGAATGGGAATGGCGACGATGTCGTCCTTTTTGGCGGTGGTGACCTTCGCGGTGCAGGAGAGGCCGGGGCGGAGGTCGTCAGAGGGAACGTCGAGGGTGACGACAACTTTGAAGTCCTTGGCCTCTTCGACGCCGCTGGTGGACTGACTGGTGGACTGGCCGCTGGAGCGGAGCAGAGCCTGATCGCCGACTTCGGTGACGTGGCCTTTGAAGACTTTTCCGGGGATCGCGTCGACGGTGACGTCGGCTTCCTGGCCATTTTTGAGGTTGACGATGTCGGTCTCATCGACCTTGACTTCGGCGGTAATGATCGACATGTCGGCGAGGGTCATGAGGGTGGAACCTTCGGCATTCTGGATGCCCATGACGACCATTTCGCCCTGACGGACGGGTTCATTCGTGACGATGCCGTCGAAGGGAGCGACAGCGATGGTGCGGTCGAGCAGATCCTGGTTGACGCGGAGATCGGCGACCTGGGTCTGGAGGTGACCGCGAGCGGAGGCGGTCTGAGCAACGGCCTGGGTAAGGCTGGCCCTGGCCTGGGCGAGGGTGGCAACGTCGAGATCGTAAGCGGCTTTCTTTGCGTCGAAGTCTTGTTTGGACATGACCTGAGCGTCGAAGAGAGCCCTGGCGCGATCGTAGTCGAGCTTCTTCTGCTCGAGGTCGGCTATGGCATGGTCCACATTGGCCTGGGCGGTTTTCTCCGCAGCGATGTAGGAGTTGATGTCGGTACTGGCAGCGGAGATGGTGGCCTGCTGAGCGGCGACGTTGGCTTCCTGCTGCACGTTCTCGATGGTGGCGACAATCTGTCCTTTTTTGACGTGGTCGCCCTCATTGACGTAGAAGCGGGTAACGCGACCCATGGCGTTGGCTCCGACGTTGACATAGGTCTTGGGCCGGATTTGGCCGGTGGCGCTGACGACGGAAACAAGGTTCTCCTTCGAGACGGTTCCGATGAGGACCTTGGTATAGCCAGCCTGCGCGCGAACGACCGTGAGCCCCACAACGACGGCAAGAACCACAACGGCGCCGATAATAAGCAGAATCTTCTTCACAGTACTTATCCTTTGCGAATGATTACGCAAGTCCGGTGGAGGCAGTTCCACCGGCTACTCCCGGAGACAGGGCCGCACAGCGATCAGTCCAGCGGGCGGCTCCCTCGGGCCGGAAGATCGAAAAGGTTCGAGGGAATCGGCGCCCGTGGGCGGCCGGTAAATTGCCGGAAGAGATTTCCACGCCATGATAACAGGTGGGCGGGGTGAAGCGTCTGTTGTAACACGGGGATTGGGGCGAGGTTGGATGAGGTTGAGGGGTCGAGGAATTGCCTTGAAAGGGGTGCTCGGGCCTCGTAGAATTGAAACCGCCCCTTAAGGAGCTGTGAGCAGCGTATGTCCAGGAATCGATTCTGCCTTTCTTCCGCGATTCTGATCGCGATGCTGGCTGGCGCCGGCTGCCTGGGGGTTCGGGCTCAGAACCAGGCTCCAACCTCAACCCAGGGCCAGGCCACGAGTCAGGTCCAGGGGGCGGCGCAAGGATCCCAGGAAACACAGGATCCGTTGAAGAGGCAGCTTCCGGACAAGGAGCGGTTCAAGCAGCAGAAAGAGCTGCACCACGAGCTGGAAAGTGCTTACCGGAAGTGGCTGGACGAGGACGTCCGGTGGATTATTACGGACCAGGAGAGGAAGGCGTTTCTGAGCCTCAGCAACGATGAGGAGCGGGACGCGTTCATCGAGCAGTTCTGGCGGCGAAGGAATCCGAACCCGGATTCTCCGGAGAATGAGTTCCGGGAAGAGCATTATCGGCGGATTGCGTACACGAACGAGCATTACGCCGCGGGCAAGCCGGGATGGATGACGGATCGCGGTCATATCTATATAGCGTTTGGGCCGCCGGACAGCACGGATTCGCATCCGAGCGGCGGGCAATATGAGCGTCCGATTGAAGAGGGCGGCGGCGAGACGTCGACGTATCCGTTCGAGACGTGGCATTACCGGTATCTGGAAGGGATCGGGGAGAACATCGACATTGAGTTTGTCGATTCGTGTATGTGCGGCGACTACCACATGACGATCGACCGGTCAGAGAAGGACGCGCTGCTGCACGTACCGAATGGCGGCGAGACGCTGTACGAGCAGATGGGGATGGCGAAGAAGGCGGACCGGTTCAAAGGGGGGCTGGAGGATCTGGGGCCCGGGCCGAACAGCTCGTCGAACCAGAGCAAGGAATTCGACCGGATGGAGTTGTTTGCGAAGCTGCAGGCGCCTCCGGAGATCAAGTTCAAGGATCTGGGTCTGGCTGAGTTTCTGTCGAGCCACAAGGTTCTGAACGGGCCATTCTTTCCGTTTGAAGTGCGGACGGATTTCGTGAAGGTGACCGACGACACGGTGCTGGTGCCGATCACGCTGCAGATCAAGAACAGGGACATCACGTTCAATACGAAGGATGGCGTGGCGAAGGGCGATGTGAGCATCATCGGGCGCATATCGACAATCACCGACAGGGTGGTGCAGAGCTTCGAGGATCCGGTGGAAGTGGAAGAGCCGGCGGAGCTGCTGCCGAGGACGCTGAACAACGCGTCGCTGTACTGGAAGGCGTTTCCGCTGCGGCCGGGGCGGTACCGGATCGACATTGCTATTAAGGATGTGAATAACCCGGATCATGTGGGAGTTTGGGCGCAGGCGATCACGGTGCCGCGCTACGATGACGATCATCTGGCGGCGTCTTCGCTGATTTTGGCGGACAAGATGGAGCGGGTGCCGTCGAAGGAGATTGGGGCGGGGAACTTTATCATCGGGAACACGTACGTGCGGCCGCGGGTGACGACGAACCCTGCGTCGCCGGCGATGTTCCATCGCGATCAGAATCTGAATTTCTGGATGCAGGTTTATAATCTGGGATTGGACGAGAAGAGCAAGCAGAACAACGCTCGAATTGTTTACGAGATATTGAATTCGGACACGAACAAGTCGATACTGAACGCAACGGAAGACTCAAAAAAGCTGGGCGCCAGTTCGGACCAGCTAACGCTGGAAAAAACCCTCCCCCTTGCAAGTCTGGAGCCTGGGAAGTATATCGTGAAGATCAGCGTGGACGACGATGTAACGCGGCAGCAGATTGCGCAGTCGGCGCCTTTCACGGTGGAGTAGGCAACAGGAGGCGGTTTCCGGGTTCACGCCCGGGACGGATCAGCGCTTCAGTGGTCGCAAAGAGCCACGAAGCAAGGCCAGGTTTAGGGAGCAGCGCCAGAGAGCAAGACACTTACTGATTCAGTGAGCCGACGTACCTCCATCTCCGGGTCCATAGCGATTGTGCTGCTGGTGCTGTGCGCGGTAACCGCGCAGGCGAACGCACAACAGGGCGAGAGTCTGGCCGGAGTGGTGAAGGACAGCCGCGGGACGCCGCAAGCCGGCGCGGTGGTGGAGCTGCTGAGGCCGGACTTCACGGTGATCAGCGAAGCGATCACCGACGAGCACGGCCGGTATCGCATCGATACAATTCTTCCGGGAATTTATGAGCTGAAGGCTTCGGGCGCGATGTTTCTGCCGACGCTGCGGGAAAACCTGCGGGTGCTGGGCGGCACGAAGCTGGTGGTGAACCTGACGCTGAACACGCTGTATGAGGCATTCCGGTGGCTGCCGGCAAAGCCGCGGCCCGCCGATGAGCCGAAGGATGACTGGACGTGGACGCTGCGGCTGTCGGCGAATCGTCCGTTGCTGCGCATGCTCGAGGACGGGCCGCTGGTGGTTGTGTCGAACGGCGACGGACTGGCGCCGGAGCTGAAGGCGCGGGTAACGGTGCGCGGCGGCGAGAGCGGGTTCGGCGATGGCGGCCTGCATAACGATTTCGAGATGGAGCGTGCGCCCGATGATGGACGGGCGATGATATTCCGGGCGGATCTGAGCCACGCCGGTTCCGGCCAGGGAGACGATCCGGCGCTGAATGCGATGGCGGGATACGAGCAGCAGCTGGCGATGGGGCGGACGTTCCGCAGCGTGGCGGCGGTGGAGACGCGACCCGATGTTGGGGGCGGGCCGGCGAGCCAGGGGCTACAGGCGCTCGAGATGCGCAGCGGCGAGACCATGAACTTTGGGCCGGCGCTGCAGGCGGAGTTCGGCGACGCGACCGAGGCCATTCACCTGGGAGACACGTTGCTGGCGAACCATCCATTTGCGACGGTGACGATGCGGCGCGGCGGGACCTTCATTTCGTATCGGGTGTCGACGGAGCCTGGGATCCAGCAGGTCGAGGATCTCGATCGCGCGGCGACGGTGGAACCGCAGCTGGGCGAGCGGGACGGAAGACTGGAACTGGAGCAGGGCGTTCACCAGGAAATTGCGGTAGGAAAGAGCGACGGCGCGCGGCACGTGAAGGTGGCGGTGTGGCACGAGAGTGTGGAGCATCCAGTGGTGACCGGCGGTGGGAGTATATCGGCGGCGGACTGGGCCGGGGGGAATTTGCTGTACGACCAGACGAGCGAACTGCTGCGCGCGAGCGGGGAGAGCTTTACCGGGAACGGGATGCTGAGCGAGCTGGAGCAAAGGGTGAACGGGAGCACGTGGATCACGTTCGACGTTGCGCTGGGCGATGCGCTGGAAATGAACGGCGGGGCACCGGGGACGGAGAGCCTGGACCAGGTACTGGAAGGGCTGAAGGCGCGCGAGGTCCCGATGTTCGGAGCAGCGGTGCGCGGCAAGGTGGCGGCGTCGGGGACGCAGTGGCGGGCGTCGTATCGCTGGCAGAATCCGAATACGCTGACGCCGGTGGATGCGTTCGCCAGCGGGACGTCGGCGCCCTATCTGAGTTTTCTGGTGCGGCAACCGATTCGGTATCGGCGCGTGATTCCGAATGGGGTCGAGGCGCTGGTGGATGTGCGGAATTTGCTGGCGGAGGGATATCGTCCTTTCGTTTCGAGCGACGGCAGTACGCTGTATTTTGCCGAGGCGGCGCGCTCGGTGCAGGGTGGACTATCGTTCACGTTCTGAGCTGATGCGGCGCGGCTGAATCATCTATTTTTGCGATTTTGGGAGCGTGTGGACGGCGCCAGGCGGTGCGATTCTGCATGCTATAGTGAGGTGAGGTGCGGTGGGTTTTTGTTGTTGACGCGGGGCCACCCGTTGAGCCGACCTCGCGTGGACGCGTAGCTCAATTGGCAGAGCATTCGACTCTTAATCGACAGGTTGAAGGTTCGATTCCTTCCGCGTCCACCAGATTTCTATCCTTTCCAGACAAGGTAGCAGCAGCACTGGCCGGGTTCAATCTCGAGATCGACAACCCTCGGGCCAGGATATCCGGGCCGCTATCTGGCGGGAGCGCCGAAGTATCCGACTATCTTCTTTGTGGCTTTTCGGCAGAACACAGCGGGCAAATGCCGTTTTCCGGGAACGTCCCACTCGAGACAAAGGAAGTCGGAAAAGAAGCGCAACCTGGCGGGCAGAGGTTTTCCGCGAGATCGAAAAAGAAATCGATTAAGGGTCTTGTGCAGACATCCAAAGAGCGGGTGTCCCGGCTCGGTAAGATGGCGGTATTCACCTCTCTCAAGAGAGGACACGCGGGAGCTGCGAAGATCCCTCAAAGCTTCGGCCGGCACCTGATCGGCGAAGTCGCGCTGGACGTGCTCCAGAGCGCCGCCGATCATGAGGGTAAGATCTCTCTTCTGTGCCTGGCCCCGAAGGCGATCCCAGTCGAGATCGGGTGTGGAGCGAAGAACGGCCAGTGCGTCCGGAACCCATCGGATGGGAGGCGAACCAATTCCGTGAGCGCAGATATGAAGGAGCTGATCGGCTGGGTTGAGGATTCGAACCCTGTGACCGCCGAGAACCGCTTCGCCGGAAGCGGCCCAGAAGTCTTCATCGATCGCCGGGCCGAGACGGTGTCCGAGCAGATTCCAGTGAAGGTCCAGATCCCTTCCCAGGGAGTCGAACAGGTGAGCCGCATGTCGATACTGGAATGACTGCTCGATCAAGCGCGGGTTTTCAAACTCGTTCCTCCATCCATGTTGGGCAAGGACCCGGCACGCCGCGCGTGCTTGCTGGTAGGGAACCAGCAGGTCCGCATCGTTCATGGGCCGCAAGCTGCAATCGTGGTAGTAGCCAATGATCAGGGCCAAGCCCTTGATCACCATGACATCTATCCCCGCCCGCTGAAGGGCGGAAATGGCATCACTGGCTCGGCGGGAAAGCAGATTATTTTTCGACCAGGCATGCTTCTTCAGGCCTTTGAGCCTGGGAAGCAAAGGAGTATCGATTCCCTCCATGCGCAGCCGTTCGTAAAGCTGTGGCATCAGCCGTATGGAGTCAAAGCCCATGCTTTCGATGTTCGCCCGCGGGAGCCACGCAATAGCTTCGTCACGGGCATTGGGACCCGGCTGCAAGGCTGCTCTCAGGATCTGTCGCTGCTCTTCCAGAGGCAACGTTCGGGGTGCGAGGCATTGTTCAATCTCAATCAACATAAGACATTGGCTCCGAGGTACTCAGACTGAGGTCGCAGCGCGATACTTCGAGCAGGCTGAATGGCGGTCAGCTTCCCGTCATCGAGCAGATAACGCTGTGTCGCCACCTGGGCCAGCTTGAGATCCTGTGTGATGACAAGAACCGCAGGGTGCCCGGGTAACGAATCGAGGTGTTCGAGCAGCTTTTGCACCGATTCGGCGTCAAGGTGGTTGGTGGGCTCATCGAGGATCAGCAGCCGCGGCCCGCGTGCCAAAGCACGTGCTATCGCTATCTTCTGCCGCTGCCCGCCGGAGATGACTCCGCCATCGTCGTCAACGGGAGTGTTGTAGCCAAGGGGCAGAGATCGCACGAATTCGTCAACCAGAGCCGCCTGGCATGAGCGGAGCGCGTACTGTTCGGATTCCTGTGGGGAGAGTCCGTAGGTGACGTTCTCCCAGATGGTTCCCGCAAACAAGATCGGGTCCTGTGGCGCGAATGCGATATGTTGGCGCAGCCAGGCGATATCGAGATGATCGTAGGGAACCCCGTCTGCCAGGATTCGCCCGCTCTGTGGCCGATAGAGGGCAAGGATGAGCCGCGCTATGGTTGTCTTTCCCGCGCCGTTGGGGCCCAGGATGGCGGTCACCGATCCGGGCTCGAGCCGCAGCGATGCGTTCTCGAGTACAGGCCGGCGCCCGTAGCTGAAACTCACAGAGTCCAACTGAATCGAGCCGCGGAATGCATGCGTTTCGGTTCCGGTGTAGAGCGGCGACGCATCTTCGCGGGCAAAAGAGCTGAGCGCGGCGAGGGCCTGGCGCCCCTCGATCAGCTGCGGGACGGAGTTGAAGAATTGCTGCAGGGTCGAGTTCAGAAACAGAGTGGCCACATAAAAAGACATCAGGCTGCCGAGAGACAAATGGCCGCCCGCCACCTCCAGCCCCCCCGCCACCAGAATCATGATGCCGGCCAGCATGACGGCGCTTGTATGCGCCTGCCCATACGCGGTCTGCAGCCAGGCCATGCGGCCGCTGTCGATACGGAGGCTCTCAATATTCTCGTGCTGGCGGCGTGTCTCCATTGCCTCGGCCGACTGGTAGCGAGTCAGATCGATGCGCCGCAACATGAACTGCACGCCACTGCTGAAGTGGGCAAAGGAATGGCGGTTGCGCAGGACGTGTATTTTGACGGCGGATGCGAGGCGGCGGTTGGCGAGAAGAAGAACTGGTATTACGAGCGCGAGCAGACCGAGAAGTCTTACATTGAGCACGGCCATCAACGCGATCAGGCCACTGCACAGGACAAGGGAAGGAAGCACGGCGGAGATCAGCGCGTTGAGCAACACGTCCAGCAGTTGCGTGTCCTGCACCAGCAGGGTGTGCAACTCACTCCGGCTCGCCGTGTCGAGATAAGTGCGCGGCAACGCATGACAGTGGATCACCAGGTCGCGGCGGATGGTTGCTATGGCCCGTTTCGTGGTCCTGAGCGCTGCGAAGCGTGTGATGAGGGTGAGGCAGGCGCCGGCGGCGGTCAGCAGCAGGATACACAACCCGAGCAGCAGCAAACCGCGGACATCGTGGTGCGGAATGGCGGAATCGAAGGCGTGTCGAACCAGCCACGCGATGGGTATCAGGCTCACACTCTGCAATGCGGCCAGGAGCACGCAGCCGGCGAGTTCCAACCGGAGACAACGGAGATGGAGCCAAAGATATTTCACGGCTACGCGATCAACTGGTCTCGTGTGTGGATTCAAACTTGGGCTCCGGGGAATGCCTCAGAGGTTTTGCCGCGCTTGCGGTCCAGGTATTGTTTCAGGATTCGAAGCGTGGCCCCGGCCACAGCACGCTGGTCCTGGGAAATGTTGGCGTCGTGAATGCGCCGATACACCATAATCGAACGCTGGAAGCCGATCGGGATGCCCGCCTCGCGCACCCTGACGAACCACTCCAGGTCGTCACTGATACGGTAGCGCACGTCAAATCGGCCCGCGCGGTCAAAAACCCAGCGATGAATGAGGCTGGCCTGCAATCCCAGGATGATCGCATCCTCGCGCAGCATGGATTCAGGGATCCAATCGGGTTTTTTGGTTCCTCGTTCAAGAAAGTTCTGCCATCTTCCGACGGCGCATCCCAACTCCAGATGCGCCGCCAGGTAGTCGCTCTGCTCTGTGAGTTTGTGCTGCGGCCAGTAGTCGTCGGCATCGAGAAATGCGATCAAGCCTCCGGTACTGTGCGCCAGCCCGGTATTTCGGGCAACAGGTGGACCCTGGTTCGGCTGGTAAACATAGCGTACGGGGGGATAAGACCTCGCGACGGCCGCTGTCGAGTCGGTTGAACCGTCGTCAACGATAACGATCTCGACCGGCCGATAGGTTTGCTGCAGTACGCTCTCAATCGCTTGAGCAAGATACTTCTCGGCGTTATAGGCGGGAATAATCGCGCTGATCAGATGGGGGGGCATGGTGGCTGCTCTCAGGATGACGCGGGTGCATTGTCGGGTGCACGGTCGAGTAACTGGCGGATGACAGGCGGTGTGGAGCGCAAATCCGACCCGAGTTCGAGAATGTGAACCGGCAGCCAGCGCACCAGCCCGTTGAAACACCGCAGGGCCTGGGACCGTGCGCTGGGGGGATGCACAGCACAGCTTCCGACCAGCGTTCTGAAAGCCTCACCTCGGCTGGCCGCACTTAATCTTGTCCGCGGCACATCCGTGATGCGGGCCAGGAGAATCGCACGCAGTTTCATGGTGCGGGTGAGATGCGCGACCGGATGATCCGTGAAGAACAGCACCATCTTTTCGTTCTCCGGCCGGCTGTGCGTATCGGCGGTTTGCGCGAACAAAGGGAATCGATGCAATTCATCGAATGCGAGCTTTCCCGTTCCATAAACGCTGTGTACCCGCGGCTGCTCGTTCTGGGAAACGAGGCAGTAATCGTCTCCAGCATAGTGCATCCCATCCTCAAGACAAGTGAGCGCCGTTGTGGATTTGCCTGCGCCGCCGCGACCGAGGATCAGGACCCCACTTTCTCCATTGCCCACCGCAGCTGCGTGGACAAAGAATCGCCCCTGCCTGCCAAGCCAATAAATCAGCAGCTGCTGGAGGGGATGGGCGCGCTCGACATAGGAGATGGAGGCCGCATCGGGGACCAGCCAGTAAGCGCTCTTGTTCGTCCACTCTATTGCTGTCACGAACTGTCCCTGCCTTTGCAGGATTACTGAACAATCCGGGCTTTCTTCCAGCCAGAAATCATCCTGCCCGGGAGTGGTTGCGAACTCGGGCAGAAAAAACGCGCGCTCGAAGAGCGATGCTTCTTCGCGAACAAAAATGGTGAGGAGTGGTTCTGGAATATCGTGGGTTTCGAGGTGGCCAAATGCCGGTGCGATCTTTCTTCGGAGAGCCTCGCTGCCAAATTCCAGACGAGCCGTCAGCCCCGCAATTGTCACGGACATCGCCGAACCGGTTGGCCGGCGGCGCACGCGATCCCGCGCGCCGCGGAACATCTCGGTCAGGGACAAAGTCAGCGGCAATGGAGCATGTACCACGTCAGATCCTGGGCTCCGGCTGGCTTTCCGGTTTCGGTCTCCTCGGCCATCCGAAGTCGGGATCGACTTGATGGATTGGGTCAATCAGGAGGAGGTCGCGGACATCGTCGAATCGCTCCAGCACCGGCAGTTCATAGCTGGCACCTGGGGGATGACGGGGTACGTCTGTGAACGTGCCGGCGACAGCCTCCGGTTGGTGCTCCTCGATGATGCTTTCAGCGGAGAGTTGGTCCACAAAATCGGCGATCCGAGACCGGAATCCCGCACTGTCTTCGGATTCGCCGAAGAGGACCCGGGCGAGGTTGTCCACCGCGATTCCTTCTTCCAGCAGTTCCAGAATCTCCGCGCCTGTCGGGGAAAGGCTGTAATAGTAGCCGGATTCGACATTTACCAGGACCGTCTCGTCTTCGAATCGCTCGGCTACCAGCCGCGCGCGGTCGATCCGGTAATTTCTCAGTGGCTGATCCATGAACCCTCCGCGATTTTCCAGCTCTGGTTCTTGAACGGTTCTCTTATTGGAACGCCTTTGTCGTATTACAGATGTGATTTAGATCACAACGCTTACAGCGTTCGATCCTGTCAGGGCCACGTTTTCCTATCGAGGCAGAGACGTGCAACAGCCGCGAAGCTGAGCGATACACGCTCAGGGTACTAAAGGGATGGCGGCTCCCCCGATTTTACAATCCTTAGAGCATGTTTGCGCGTCTGGATATTTGCGCCTAAGGATATCGTTTAGTCACTCCCCCAAAAAATGGAAATCCGGCCCTCGGTTCCCGCGCTACCGCCCGGTTTCTGAGCAGGTGGAAGCGGCGCGCTCCGCGAAGCTGGCCGGTGTGGAGCAGAAGCGTCGTCGTCGCCGGCATTGATTGTAAACCGGGTGATCGGGACCTTCGCGCTCCATAATTCCGCCCTCAGAACCCGGAGCGCTGCCTTAGATCTATCGGAGACCCTCAACGGGATTGGAAAGACTCAAATATTTCCGGGTAGAGTTCCCTGAATTTTTCCGGCTCGAATAAGAATGCGACCCCGTCGACGACTGGATATCTCGTCGAGCATTTCGCGCAGGTGAAGAGCGGGCCGCTCTGAAGCAATGACTCCTCGGAGCCGCGGTGCTGCCTGCACGCAGGGCATACCAGAGCCTGGTAGATAGACCCCTGACTCTCGCCAGTGCTCGGCGATTGCTTCCTGCATACCCCGGTGATCGATCCGCCAAAAAGATAAGCTGCCAGGTATTTCGGCTGCCATGCCGGGCTAAACAGGCTGGCCCTGAATGAAGATCGATTGGAGGGTCGCAGCCACACATCCTTCGTATCGAACGGGCTAAGGGCATTCTTCCATTGAGCGGTCGAGATTTCGTGGTTTTCGATGATGCCGTATTCGATCTCGTTGCAGACATTAACGGCAAAGAACCGGTCAAAAAAGCGCTGAAGAATGTTCCTGTTCAGGGTCTCGGCGGAATACATTCTGCTACCCCTGTAGAGGTTCCAATGCAGAACTTTCTTGTAAGGTTCTTCTTCAAATACAAAGTACCCGCCCGGTCGAATTACTCTGAAGATTTCGGCCACAATCGGACTGGGGTCCGGAAAATGATGGAGCGTCTCGTAACAAAACACGAAGGGCAGCGAATTACTTTTTAGGGGCAGGTTGTTTGCGTCGCAGCACAGCCTCGCCGGAGCCCTCTGCATGTCAAAGGCCTTTTTGTAATGGTCGCAGCTTTTGAGCATATCGAAGGAAATGTCGGCTGCGGCGCCACTGGCCCCTATCTCGTTCTCCATGACGAGGGATCGCTGGCCTCTCTCCGCGCCTATCTCCAAATAAGGAGACATCGGCATCCCGGTGTTTTTTAGCTCTTTCATCCGAGCCAGCGTGTGACTCATTCTTTCTTTGAGCAGGGTTTCAACACTCTGCGCGTCATATTCATCGTCGAGAGACTTCTCGCCCTCAATCTGCTGCTGGCTTAGTTTCCTGCGAAATTCTATTTCGCCCTTCTGGTTGGTAACGAGTTGTCTCTCCATTGCGGCCCCTCTCTTTTGCGGTATCGGTTGCGACGCCCGTCTGGAAGGTGTGGTGATACCCGCGCACCGGACGACCGGGAACTCTCGCTTCGCGCCCCTCACCCTCGACCAGCTGATCGGGCCGGTGCAGGTCGCGAATCATCGCCGGACGACTTCCATCTCAATCCAACTCTCGCACACGCTCAGCCAAAACATCTGGCAACCGACCTTCGTGAGGTTTAGTGCGCGGTCGATGAAATGCCGGTTTTGCCTGAGAACGCTGTTTAGCCCGTAACCCGGCTCTTCTCTGATAATCATATCGTCATACTCTGTCTTCCAGGCTGGTTTCCGTCTCAGGGAGAAGACGATGGCCGCCACTGAGAAAAGCGAGGGGTGTCCTCGGGGAGCGGGACCGGATCGGATTGACATGGATGAGACTATCGCTGTGGAGGCATCATGGCCGCTGCCGGTCGCTTGATCCTATTCGTGGCGGGGGGCGAGACCTGAACCATTGACGACAACGGCACGGCGACGCTCGACCGCGTTGTCCCGGTCGATATACAATGTCACCGAGGAATAGGCTCCTCGGAGGTGTGAGCTCGCCTCCAACAGATTCTCTTCCCTGTCCGCTGGACGCCACAGCGTCTGCAGGATTATCTGCGGCAGAGGCGTTATGTCAGGCTCGCACGCTAGTTTCGAGAATTATACGAGGCGGCGATGTTGCGTTTTGTCAACCATACATGGGTTCGTCGGCTTTTTTCAGGTAACTGCGCATTTGACGTTACTTGGCTACTGGCTGCGCGCAGTTAGCAGTGGCGACGACAGCCTTCGCAAGGTCAGGAGATGGAAATACTGTGAATCTTCGAAAACTCGCCTACAGGTATACACCTTCCTTCCTCATCGCCAAAGTTAAAGCTATTAAGGCTTCCCTCGAGGCGCGCTTGTTTCGGCCCTATGTAGCGAAGCACAAGTATGGCGGCTTCGAATTCATGGTTAACATTACGGATGGTGTAGCGAGAACGTGGTATGACCAGGATTGGGAGGAGATGCCCGAGCATGTTCTTCTGAAGAAATACAAACTGGGGCCTGGAGCAAGGGTCTTCGATTTAGGAGCGCACCAGGGAGTAACTGCCTTAATTGTGTCTCGTTACATTGGCGATACCGGCACCGTTGTGGCTCTGGAGGCGGGGAAGCACAACTATGAAATAGCGCTGAGGAATTTGGAATTGAACGCCGCACATAACGTCAACCTCCTGCACGCCGCTGCGAGTGACCGAAAGGGCGAGGTTTCTTTCAGTGAGGGCGCGAACGGACGAGTCGGCTATGGCGTAAAATGCCCATCATATTCCGTGGATGACTTAGCCGACGAGTTTGGTACTCCTGATGTGGTCAAGGTAGATGTGGAAGGATACGAATGCAAGGTTCTGGAGGGAGCCAGGAAGACATTGGCTGCAAAACCGAATTGGTACGTCGAAGTCCATTCGGGTCTCGGATTGGAGACGTATGGGGGATCGCCGGAACAAATAGTCGATCTTTTCCGGGATGCCGGGTATCGACTCTTCATTCAGGACGATCTACGCTATAAATCGCCATTTCGTCCGCTGGGCGAGATTCCCAAGCATTGGTTCCAGCTGGTTGCTATCGCTGGTTAATCAGGGAGTTTGCGCGAACGGTTCTAAAGCGCTTCGGAAAGCTACCGTAGAAATGTCCGATGAGAGAAAGCGATAAGACCAGGACCCGTCTCGATACTGTGGCTCGATGACCTGACGAGCTGGAAGCAGTGGGTTGTTGGTCAAAACTTCACTCCGGCGCTACGCCTTGTCCCGTCCGATCCTCAGGCAATGAAATCGTCAGGAGCATACACGGAGAAAAGTATCACTCCGGAGCGAAAACAGACCATGACTACCCAGGTGCTGCGACAAAGGCAACCGCCCGATTTTTCCGACCCCACCCTGTGGAAGCACCTGACCTCCTGCCCGCTGTGTGGAGCGAGCGTCTTCCGTAATCTACCCCTCGCTCGTGACTGGCATTACGGCAATCCTGGTCTGTTTCAGATCGTCGAATGCGAGAGTTGCCGGCTGAATTTTCTGAATCCGATGCCGACGCTCGAGTGTCTCGCCACCGCATATCCGCAGGACTATTACGCATACGAAGCACCGACCGTCATCAACCCTTCGTCGGCATCGCGTCTGCACAGAACTATTCGGCGTCTATTGCTCTACAGTCCCGAACAACTGAAGTACCCTGCCACACAGCCGGGAATCCTGCTCGACATCGGCTGCGGTTCCGGCGCGTTCTTAGCTGAGGTCAAATCTCGAGGGTGGGACGCCAAAGGCGTGGAGCTTGATGCGAATGCCGCTCTGCGCGGCCGGGAAGCCGGGCTGGATATCTTCAGTGGAACGATCGATGCCGCTCACTATCCTTCAAGCAGCTTCGACTACGTCCGGAGCCGGCACTCTTTTGAGCACATCCATAACTCGCGTGAGGTGCTCAGGGAAATCCGGCGCATCATTAAACCCGGAGGGACGCTTTTAATTGAGGTGCCGAATGTAGCTGGTCTTGCTGCCCGCATCTTCGGACGTTATTGGTGGTACCTGTGCCCTCCTGTACATACATTTGGCTATTCTCCGGCTACTCTCAGTAGGCTTCTCGCTCAGGAAGGCTTCCAGGTTGAGACCGTCCAGTACAACTCCACTTACGCGGGACTCGTTGGCAGCCTGCAGATATATCTCAACCGCAACAATGGAAAATCGCCGGAGAAGGGTTGGGTCATCGAGAATCGAGCGGCAAAAGTGGCAGGCTACCGGGTTGCTCGCCTAACAGACACCTTTCGTTGCGGAGATGTTATGGAAGTTACGGCGCGGCCTGTTTAGGCCAGCGTTCCCGCTGTGTCCCATTCATCGCTGCGCGTTGAATCCCATTACCGCCGGAGGATGAAATGAGACGCCCCCGATCCAGAAGAGGAGACCCGCGGTCAGAAGGGCGGCGGGAATCATAAAGAGCGGCGAGACGTGGTAGCGTGCATGAAGCGCAAGATAAAGGAACAGGGGCAGGAAAGAAACCAGTGGTCGTAACAGGGTCTCTCTGGCAAATGCAGCCGCATTGATCCTGATTTCTTTTGCTCGTCGCATGGTGTAGAAAACAGCCCAGACCAGTCCGCAGGCCGCGCCAACGGCCGTACCCCAGGCGACACCGATCGGCCCCAGGAGCATGGCTGCGATCACACTGACGATCAGGTTGCAGAGACCTTCTGCCAAAGCACCGGAGATGCCGTAGTTTTGCTGTCCGGTGGCGATCAGGGCGATGGAGTAAGAGCTCAAGGTGGCGCGGATTGCCTGCGCGCAGATAAGAATCTCCAGAATCGGAAACGCGAGGGCCGCGTAGCTCGGACCTACCCACAGTGCGAGCAGAGTTTTCCCGGCGAGCAGACAGAGCACAACGATCAGGAGACTTGCGGAGTTGCCCAATCTTGAGCTGTCCAGGACCAGGTCCCGGATACGATCGTGTTCTGCCCGTGCCTGCAGGACAGCCATCGGGGCGATCAGAGCAAGGAAGATGGACGCTGCTGTTCCGGTGACAAGTCCGACAATGGATGCCGCGACACCGTAGTAGCCTGCGGCAGCAAATGCAAAGTAGCCCACGATCGTCACGTCGAGTCCACTGACCAGCAACATGGCGAATGCGAACACGGTCAATCCGGCGCAATAGTGCACCAGTTCTCGAGTTATTTCACGGGTCACGGTCGAGAACCGAATTCTCAACGCGGGCAGCAGTCGCCGGCAGATTGCATATTGCAGCAAGCCACCTGCCACATTGCAGGAGCCCAATACGGCTGCCAACCAGACAAGGGAGTGCGTGTGTCGCATGAGGAGCAGGACCCCGGCCGCGCCCAGCAACCGAGAGCCGCCAATCGCAAGGGCCGGATACTCATTGCGATGCAGTCCGATCAAAACACCGGTAAAAACTGACAGCGGGAGCAGGACCGCAGTGCTGGCGGAGAGCAAAAGGACGCCACCGCGCAGTTCGCCGATCAACGCCCAGGGCGCGCCATGAAAGATCGCCCGAATCTTCCACGTGACGATGAGGGCTACCAGCAGGGCAACAATTCCGGCCATCGCCAGCAGACGAAACGCGGTGCTCACAATAGCATCGCGCTTTGCGTCCTCCCCACGTTCCATGGCCTGCGCCACAAATCGCGCAACCGCGGTTTGCAGGCCAAAATCCAGGTAGGTGGCGTAGGCGGCGATCTGCAACATCAGCACCCAGGCAGAGTAGCGATCGATGTCCAGAGACCGCGTAAGAAAATGCGGCAGGACCAGGGCGACGGTGGCTGAGGCGCCGCCGCGCACGATATTCGCTATGGCATTCTTGATGATCGTGGGGCCCAGACGCTTCACGATGCGCCAATGCGGCGCCACGCCCGCGCCGCCTCATTTTTCCGATGTCGCGCCGGGCCTGGAAAACGATGGATCATCAGGTAGCGACTTCAGCATATCAAAACGAGCTCATGCCTCTTCGTCGCGCTTCCGGCCAACCATGCGGCTCTGCTCCGGGGGACATTTCGTGCCGGTTTTCAGATGAGTGATCAGCCTTCCAGGGGCAGTCGCACCGCGGAGGACCTCGGCCGGAGTGCCATGCGTAAGAACCTTCCCCACCCATGCTTCGTTTTGCGGGGACCCAGAGCAGACTCCACCTGTCCGCAAGCCGCAACCCCCAGCCCGATAATGAGCCAGAATGCCGGTCCTCCGGGCGGCCCTTCCGCAGCATAGGCACTGCAGGTGGCCAGAATGGACAGGAACATTACGTGTGACGGGCTGAAGGGCTGCCGGCTATCGTAGCTGTGCGTCATATCTTTCCCAAGCTTTCGCAGCATGTAGCCTACGAACAGTACAAAAGAGGCCAGGCCGAGCACACCCGTATTCGCCAGCATGCCGAGGATGAGATCGTGTGCGGGAGCACTCCCCCACCCGAGACCTAAGACCGGGTATTGCTGGAAATACTCCGCGTCATGCAGAACGACCGTGCCCCGTTCCAGCGCGGAATACGAATCCGCTTTGTTGAAAAGAACTTCCTGTACGACACCCCTTACCGGCGGCACCACGACTGCCGCGGTCACGCCGGCTCCGGCCAGCAGGAGAATTCCCAGCAGCCAAATAGCGTTGAGGCGTCCGTATTTGAAAAGAGTCCACGTCATCACGAGCATCAACAGGCCGGTGGTAACGTAGCCGATCGATGAGGTTGTGAGCAACATAGTCATCAGCAGCAGCGCCAGCGTCATCCAGTCACGGTACTTACCAAAAATACGTTGCCTTCCCATGACCGCCGCAATAACTATGGGGAACATGCCGACGAGATAGATGGACAGGACACTGGGTTCCAGCGCCACGGAGGAGACCCGCGGAATCGCGACCGATTCGAGCGATTTGTCAAATGCGAGTGCATATGGAGAAGCGCTGTTATTGAATATTGTGGCCGGATAGGGAATGCGAACCGCAAAAAGCGCAGCCTGCAGAATTCCCCACAAGCTGATGAAAACTCCCGAAGCCAGGTAGATACGCAGTGTGCGGAGGAATTGCTTCGGACCGAGGCTCTCTCGCGCCACATAACCCGCAAAGCACAGCCCAAAAACAATTCCGATGAGGTACGTAATGTTGGAGGATCTGAAGTGGAGCGGCTCGATTGGCGCGGTCAGCGTGGCCGCAGTCATTACCTGGATTTTGCCGTTGATGATGAAGGGCATGATCAGTGAAACGGAGCAGACTGCCACGAACAGGAATACCAGCAGCAGAGGCTTGCGGATCGCTGTGGGGAGTGAGATTCGCATCCTGTAAGTCGATTCCAGCGCGAATCGCAGCAGCATCAGGCCGCCCAGGAAGATGGACGGCTGTAACCCTGAACCGGTATCACCGGAACCAACGTTGATCAGCGACGTCGCCGAAAAAGGTGCAAAGAATACTGCGAGCGCAAAGAGCCATCGTGGTCGCGCCAGAAACGCGAAAATTCCCAACGGAATCAGAACCAGTCCTGTCAGAGTGATGGACATGCGGCTACCCACACTGTAGCAGCCGAGGGGAGGCACGGCAGAGGCTTTGCCGCAGCGGCTATGCCCAGCTTTCTGCTCTATATAGGGTTACGGGAGCGGCATCTGCCATCCTTCCCTGGCTGCAGCGCGCCGCACTCGCCATCTGGCAATCGAACTTCTTCGCAGCACGACGGAAAGCGAATATTGCAGTTGATCGATCCAGGAAAAAACCCGCGCCTGCCAGGGCGGCAGATGCTTGCGAACAAAGTAGACGTGGTTCCTGGCATATTGCCGCGTGGCAAAGTCGGAAAGCGTCGAGGTGAGCGAGCTCACCTTGTGCCACAGCTTGCCCTGCGGCACATACCACAGCGTCAGCCCCAGTCTCCGGCAGCGCAACAGAAAATCGGTGTCGTCGTAATACGCGAAGTACTTGTCGTCCATCAATCCTGCACGATTGAAGACAGTCTT
>Ga0181520_10000705_pt1 | contig 72194 bp, 56 predicted proteins | sample PEATcosm2014_Bin_29_FD_132451 | JGI IMG/M metagenome (GOLD analysis project Ga0181520, IMG submission 132451) | Peatland microbial communities from MTU Mesocosm Facility, Houghton, MI, USA - PEATcosm2014_Bin02_30_metaG | ecosystem: Environmental > Terrestrial > Soil > Wetlands > Peat | place... | reverse complement strand
TGCACTGCGCGTGCCCGAATTTCATACGTCGAGTATCCTCCGTGAATCATAGTGACGGACTATCGCGTCACAAACGACCTGTGTCAATACTAATGTTGCAGATTTATTGCGATGAGCCATACCAGGCCGATGCCGCCGGTGATATTCGTGCCGTATACGAAATTGCCGTTGGTCGTGTCGAGACCAAAGTTTGCGCCGGGGGCAAACGACACCGCAGCCAGCAGACTATCGACGTTCGCCGAGGGCCAATCGTTGGGGCCGCCGACATTGACCGCCAACGTGGCGCCGCTGGCGACGGAAACCTGCGAGGCCGCGGCGTAATTGGGCAGGGCGGCCGTCGTCGATGCCTCCAGCATGCCCGCGTTGACCGCGGTCGTACCGGCATAGGAATTGGTCCCCGCGAGACAAAGAACGCCGCTGCCAAGCTTGGTCAGGTTACTGCCGCCGTTAAGGCAACCACTGAAGGTCGTGCTGGCGTTGTTCGCGCCGACGGAGAGGGCGACGGGGCTAGATGACGCATTGAGGAGCGTGACCGTGCCCGAGCCCGCCAGCCCGCCTAGGGGAACCGCCGTCAGGGAACCGAAGCTGAGGATTCCGCTGCCGCTGGTGTTCAGCGTGCTCTGCTGCAGGGCCGCCGAATTGGCCAGCACGAGCGTGCCGCCGCCGATCGTCGTCGTGCCGCTGTAGGTGTTGCAGCCGCCGAGTGTGAGAGTCCCCGTGCCCGCCGTGATGAGGCTGCCCGGGCCACCCGTGCCGTCGGCAATCACGCCGGAGAACGTCGAGGAGAGATTATTGTTGCCGCCGATCGTCAGCGTGTTGCCATTGAGCAGTACCGTAGAGCCGTCCGGGACGACGGTTCCTTCGTCGCTCAGTGCGGCGACGGTCTGGCTGGCTCCCAGCGAGAATGTGGTCCCGGCGGCCACGTAAACCGTCGTCAACGTACCCAGGGCCGTGGCGTTGTTGCCGCTGGGATAAGTTCCCGCGGTGTTGTTCGTGATCTGGACGAAGTTGGCGCAATTGATCGTACTGAAGTAGTAGTTATTCCCGCCGAGACTCACTTCCTCGGGATATCCACTGACAGAGTCGGCGATGTAGGCGTAGATGTCATAGCTGGGGTACGGGATGCCGCTGACGGTCGCGGTAAGTTGGCCGCCGGATAACATATATCCATTGAGAAGTTGGTTACTGCTCCCCGATACCCCATCGCTTAACATGCTTATGGTGAGCCTGGCCGTCGTAGCAGCGCCGGAGCTATCGGTCAGGGCCACGTTCGAGTACGATATCGCATATGGTGATAGGCTGTTCCAATTGCTCATGGGCGCGACGCCCGCGGAGCCGGTAATGGGGTTGCCTTCGCCCACGAACTGGACGCCGATACTGCCACTCGGCGCCGTGCTTGCCATGCCTAATGTGCCTCCGGCGAGCGTGACGGCCCCGGAACCAAGGGCCGAAGCGTTGACGACGTTCACAATTTCGCCCTGGATGAGCGTGCCGCCGCTATAGGAATTGGATGCCGCCAGGGTCAGCGCGCCGGGGCCCTCGACGGTCAGGCTGCCGGCGCCGCTGATCGTATTGCTGAAGGTGCCGCTGACGGCCTGGTTAAAGGTCACGTTGGCCTTGTTGGCCACTGTTATTGCGCCGGGCAGGCTTGCGGTATTGCCTACGAGGCAGCCGCCGTTGACGGTCGTCGCGCCGCTGTACGTGTTGTTACCGGTCAACGTGAGCGTGCCGCCGCCCGTTTTATAGAGCGCACCGGAACCACTGATGATGTTGGCGCAGGTCTGGCTGCCCGTAAAATTGTATGCCAGCGTGGCGTTGTCGCTGATTCCGCTGGAGGAAGCGATCGAGCCTGTCGTCGTTCCGTTGCCGATCTGCAGCGTACCGGCGGTGATCGTGGTCGGGCCGGCATAAGTACTCGACCCGGTGAGCGTGAGCCTGCCGGTGCCCAGTTTAATCAAGCTGCCGCCAGCGGCATTGTCGCTGAGCACGCCGGAGTAGGTGGTGCTGGAATTGTTTGCGCCCACGGACAGCGCGACGGCCGCGCCGGCCGTATTGGCCAGGACGAGGTTGCCACCACCGCTCAGTCCGGCCACGGTAGCCGACGTGAGACCGCCGAAACTGAGCGATCCCGTCCCGCTGATGTTCAAGGTACTGTCTTGGATTGCCAGGCTGTTGCCCAGGGCGAGCATGCCCGCGCTGATGAGCGTGGTGCCCGTATAGGTGTTGGTGCCGCCGAGGGTCACCATACCTGTGCCGATTTGGGTCACGCTGCCACTGCCGCTGATGCCGTTGGCGACAACCAAGCCACTGTCGGCGCGATCGAAGACCAAAGCGGCGTTATTTGTGCCAGTACACTTGTGCCGGTGCGGACACCGGACCCAAGAGCAAGACTGCGGCGGCGATAAGGCCCAATAGACGAAGGGCAGGCATCAGTGCAACCCGGCGAGCCAAGTTGCGGCCGCGATCATAAGCGGTTACGACTGGTGAATCAGCAACGATCGGGTTTATCCCCATGCGCCGATCGGGAGTGGACGGCACACGGCGTGTGCCTACTACTTTAGCCGGCGGCACACGACCCGCAAGCGGGTACACCGTGCCTGCTACTTTTCTTGCGGCCCTGTCCAACCTCAAAACGCTTGGCTTCGACATGATTTGGCATCGGCTCGGCAAATCCACTGTGAAACTACGTAGCGCCGTAGCCTCGATGAAAGGCGGTGACCCCTCAGAATGCTGCCATTATGACTCCGATGCTGCGGATTTGCAAGAAGGAGCGGTTTTTTTCCGCCAGCCGTAGGACCCTCTTGCCGAGAGGGACTACGGTGCTGCGAACCGCGGGAAAGACTCCGCATTGTTCGGCAGGTCGGCGCACAATAGTCCTTTCCGGCAGAAAGGACCTACTTGCCAATCCAACGGCTGGTTGCCGGTCCTTACGGACTGCTGAAGCCGTACCGATCCGTATCCCTACTTCTTGGCAGCGGCTCGCCCCTTGCGACCCTTCCCTCGATCACTTGCCTCAAGGATGCGCTGCAGCGATTCCAGGACCTCGCTCTGGCCGGAACCGGACGGTACGCCGCCCTTGGGGGCAGCGAACCGTTCTTCCAACCATTGCAACGGATCATCAACCGTAGCAGCAATCGCTCCTCGCAATTGTTCGCGAATCGCACTTAGCTTCGTCGGACCGATCATAAAAGCACCTCCATCAAATTCCACAGTTCTTGGAGCCGGCGAGTTGCCACTTCAAGCGTCTCACCGTGATCGAGCAATTCCATTATGGCCTTGGCAAGAAGAGCGTCACGGTCCTCTTGCCGCACGGAAATGATGGCACCCAAGAGAGAGGCGAGAATCTCTTCACTCGCTACGGACATTCGCCCCGCCACTCGCCTCGCAATCCGCGGATGTCGAGCCAGCAGTTGATGGCCGCGCTCGTGAGCCAAAATCGCGTGAAGCGAGAAATCCTCGGGATCAGCATCACGCTCGAATGCCTCGGCATAAACCGTCAACAAGTCCTCGCCCGCCCTACTACCCAAACCGAACTGTGCGCCACCGCTTCGGCTGTATACGTGCCGGTACTCGACTCGACCGGTGAACCCCAAACACTCCATTATTTGGCTGGCGCGACGGTGCCGAGTGCGCCGTTGCGAGGGAGTCAGGGGCTTAGGAGTGCGGGTCGCCATAATCTCATTGTACTATTATATTCCGTCCGCAAAGCCGCGTCGTTATCAACCTCGCCCCGGTGGATCTCCCCAAAGAGAGGTCGGCGCGAGCGAAAGTCTATCAAGTTCATGGCGCAAGCCTGACCCCGCTCGTGCGGCTTGGCTTCGACATTATTTGGCATCCGCTGGGCAAATCCACTGTGAAACGTTCGTAGCGCCGTCGCCTAGATGAAAGGCGGAGTCCCCTCTCAGAATGCTGCCATTATGACTTCGCTGCTGCGGATTTGCAAGAAGGATCGTTTTTTTTCCGCCACCCGCCGGCCCGTAGGTCTCTCTTGCCGAGAGAGACCAATGCGTTCCGCGTCGCCGGGGAACTTCGGGGCTTCTCCCTGGCGCAGCGCACATTGGTCCTTTCCGGCAGAAAGGACCTGCTTCTTGTATCCGCCTCGACTATTTCAGTGGTCTCTAAAAGCCGGAAGAGCGCAAATGGATGCGACTCGGGCCGCGTAATGTATGGGTAGATGCTCATAGCGCGCGAGACTATGAGCTTTAGACGACCGAGTCTCAACTTATTCCATCATGCCCAACTTTCTCGCTTACGTCCGTTTGACCCTGGCGCAGCGGGAATCGCTGCGCGAGAGCCTGCTGTGCTTCACTACCTATACCAAGCCCGACTATCAAGCGAACTGGCACCAACGTCCGCTGGCCGCTATACCAGACGACCACGCACGGCGTGCCCAAGCTGGCGCGGATCCGGCAGTTGAGCCAGTACGTGATCAATCGCGAGTTGCGGTTCCGCGCCGACTCGCCCGGCTGCCGCTTGCTGGTCGATCAGCTCATGGACTCCCCTTTGCCGAACACGACGACGGTCCCGACGCGTTGGAGATGTGTACGCGCCTGCCGCTGGAGGTGCTGAGATGAACCTTCATGCCCCTAAGATCGACCGCACCCATTCCGCGGTGACAGCATTCAGGGGTGGTTCGACCGCGCGGCGATAATCGATCGCATAGTCATAGCCGGAACGGTCGTATGTCCTTTGAAATGCCTCTTGCAAGTCCAGCGGCGCGTCCGGATCGCCGTTGGCCAGCGGCACGGGAATCACTGGCAGCCGATCTCGCATGGTCCAACCATAGACTTCGACTTTCGGCAGCCGCTCGGCACGGCAAATGAACGCATAATAATCGGCCGGCGCCAGCGGTTCGCGCGTGACCATGCGCTGTCCGCGCCGCAAGAGATCGATTTCCACCAGGTTTGCGGACGTGTGGAAGACATTGGTCCGCTTGACCAGATATTCCGTGGACCCCTCGCCCGGCGTCTTGTTCGTGGGCGAAAGAAGCTCGACGACCGTGACCACTCTGCGGAATTCGCGGTCGCGAATCGTGAGGAATCTCTGTCGCTGCCGTCGCGGAAAAGGCAGCGTGTACACCGCCGGGGCGAGGACCGCTGCGGCGGTGACGGAAGGTCCAGGTTCAGCCGCTGTTTCTACGGGGTCCTCAATATCCGACAGGTCCGGCTCGATACCGCGGTCGGGGACTTCCTCCTCGCGCGTGAGATAGACGTATTGTTCCACGTCGACGACATATCGCGGGCGCACCGTCAATGTCAGCAATTCACGCAACACAGGGATGAATGTGGTGTGGAAATCATGCCACCGTTGGCCCTCGATAAAAGGGTCCATTCCAGGAAATGGGCTTGGCATACGATTCTCTCCCGACTGCGAGACATTACCGACCATCAATTATACCTCAAACCGCGGTCTGGTCGATAAGGTCCGGTCGCTTCCGGATCGCGGTCCAGTATTCTTCGCGGACGTCTTCGTCGATTTCGATAGGCTGCCGTTCCCCATAAAGCCGGTCCTTGCCGTCGCGGCGCGGGCCGGATATCCAGTAATCCTCGCCCGTTTCCACTTCGAAGTAGTTGGACTTGAATCCTCGCCCGTCCTGAGTCTCAAATCGTTTTCCGCGAAAATAAAGCGATTTACCCGACTTGGAAAAAGTCACTCGCCCAATACGGGCCTCGCCTGTCAATCGGCCCGCTTTGCGCTCGACGTACATGATCCGCGACTTCGATTTTCTGGCCCGTGCCGGCTTCGCATCGCACACGGGCGCATCCGGCTGAAGCAAATTCAAGAAGAAATCCAGGTCCGCTGGGTGGATTTCGTCCATTCCGCAATCGGCGGTTTCCAGAAGTGCATACATTGCATTTCGAATCCGCCAACCACTCACGGACTCTGCCGCAAATTCGTCGAGGTCGAGGAACTCGCCGCGATCCACGGCGGCTAAGGATGACTGAAGGCAGACAAGAACTCCCTTATCGAGATCAGGCCATGCGTAATCAAGAAAGTCACGCATGAATGCAGCCAGATTCTTGTCGATGGCCCGCAGTTCCATAAGATCATTCCATGCGTGCGCATCACCACGTTCCAGGCGCAACAGAAAATCTCGGAGCACATTCGCGTAGGGCCAAGTATCGCCGAACGTTGGCGACCAACAGATACCGCCCTTGGCTTCGGAGCAGAGCTTTCTCAGAAACGTTACTCGCAAATCCATGATTGGGCGTCCTCCATCTCGCGATCACCGCTTATCTGCCCCAGGCAAGAACGCCATCCGCACGCCGTCGCCCGGCAGGCGCGCGGGGACGGGCAGGAAGATCGTGAACTGCGTGCCGTGGCCCACTTCGCTCTGCACGGCGATCCGCCCGCCGTGGGCCTCGATGATCTTCCGCGTCGTCGGCAGCCCCAGGCCGGAACCGCCGCGCTTGGTGGAATAGAAGGCGTCGAAGGCGTGGACCTGCGTCTCGGCGTCCATGCCGCTGCCAGTGTCGATCAGGTCCAAGGCCACGCCCTGCGACGTGTTGTAGGTGCGCACGACCAACTGCCCGCCTTCGGGCATCGCCTGCTCGGCGTTGAGCACGAGGTTCAACAGGGCGCCATGGAAACTCTCGCGGTCCAAGAGCACCGTGGCCAGGTCGCTGGAAAAGTAATCGATGATCTCGATCCGCCCTTCCTGGGCCTTGGGGCGGAAGAAGTCCAGGACCTGCGCGACCTGCACGTTCAGGTCGCTGGGTTCGAGCTTCAGTCGCCGCACCTTGGCGAAATCCAGGAAACCGTCCAGCAGGTCCTGCAGCCGCTGGCACTCGCGCTCGACCAGCTCGATCTTCCGCATCGCCCGCCGATCGCGCGGGGCTTCGCTCTGGCGAAAGTCCTCGGCCAGAAGTTCCATGTTCAAACGGATCGTGGAGAGCGGATTCTTGATCTCGTGGGCCAAGCCGCCCGCCAGCCGGGCAATCTCCGTGTACTGGTCGACAAGCTTCTGGTTGACGGCGTCAGGAGACATTGGGGGAAAGTCCAGAATGACGAATGACGAAATCCGAATGACGAAGAAGGCAGCCGCTCGGCACGCTGCGCCTTTTCGTCATTCGAATTCTTCCGTTTAGCCGCGGTCGCGGCCCCGGCCATTGCCGCGGCGGCCCCGGTCGCGGTCGCCGCCGCGATCCCCGCCCCGGTCGCCACGATCGCGCTCGCCGCCTTCCCGCGGAGGACGCTCGCCCGCATTGGCCAGGACCTTGTCGTCGGCGATGCCCAGTTCCTTCAGCGCGGCCTTGCGGCTGAGCTTCACGCGGTCCTGGTCGTCGATCAAGATCACCTTGACCGGCATCTCGTCGCCCACCTTGCAGATCTCGCCGACACTGGAGACATAGCCCTCGGCCAACTCGCTGATGTGGCATAGGCCGTCCTTGCCCGGCAGAATCTCGATAAAGGCGCCAAAGTCCTTGATGCTGGAGACGCGGCCGGTATAGATGCGGCCCATCTCTACGGTAGCCGTGAGTGCTTCAATGCGCCGCAAGGCCTCTTCGGCGCCTTCCATGCCGGTGCTGGCCACGGTCACGGTGCCGTCGTCCTCGACTTCGATCGAGGCCCCCGTGGCATCCTGGATGGCGCGGATCATCTTGCCGCCCGGCCCGATCAACAGGCCGATCTTCTCCGGATCGATATGAGTCCGCAGCAGCCGCGGCGCGAACGGGGAAATCTCGGGACGCGGCCGGGAAATGGCCGTGAGCATCTTCCGCAGGATCTCGATGCGAGCCTCGCGGGCCTGCACCAACGTGGCCGCCACAATCTCCTCGCTGATGCCGCTGACCTTCAGGTCCAACTGGATGCCCGTGATACCGTTTTGTGTGCCCGCCACCTTGAAATCCATGTCGCCGAAATGGTCCTCGTCGCCGATGATGTCGGTCAGGAGGGTCCAGCGATCGGCTTCCTTGACCAGGCCGATCGAGATGCCGGCGACCGGATTGCTGATCGGCACGCCGGCGGCCATCAGCCCCAGCGTCGAACCGCAGACCGTGGCCATCGAGCTGGAGCCGTTGGACTCCAGGATGTCGGAGATGATGCGGATCGTATAGGGGAAATCCTCAGCGGCGGGCAGGACGGGCTTGACGCTCCGCTCGGCCAAGGCCCCGTGGCCGATCTCGCGGCGACCGGGGCCGCGGATGGGCCGCACCTCGCCCACCGAGAACGAGGGGAAATAGTAGTGCAGCATGAACTTCTGCGAGTATTCTTCGACTAGGCCGTCCACCCGCTGCTCATCCTTGCCGGTGCCCAGCGTGACCGTGACCATGGCCTGCGTCTCGCCGCGCTGGAACACGGCCGAGCCGTGGACGCGTGGCAGCACGTCGACCGCGCAAGTGATCGGCCGTAGCGTCTTGCAATCGCGGCCGTCGGAACGGGTACCGGAGAGGATCAACTCGCGGACCGCCAGGGCGGACAGGGTCTCCCAGGCGGCGGAGAATTTCTCTTCCAGCGTCTTGTCTTCGCTATCGGCGGGGACCAGTTCGGCCTTGACTCGCTCCTTGAGGGCCGAGACGGCCTCGGCCCGGGCCTGCTTGCCCTCGGTCCGCTTGGCCTGCTTGATCTCGTCGAAGCACTTCGCGCGGATCGTTTCCAGGAAGGGGTTCGGCTCGGCAGGCGGATAGACGGCCTTGACGACGCCGACTTTCTGGGCCAGCTCGATCTGCATCTCGCAAATCTCGCGGATGTGCTCGTGGGCCTTGGAGATAGCCTGAGTCATGAGGCTCTCGGGCAGTTCGCGGGCGAACCCCTCGATCATGAGGATCGCGTCCTTGCTGCCGGAGACGATCAAGTCCAAGTCGCTCTCTTCCAACTGGTCGTGCGTGGGAAAGACGACGAACTCGCCGTTGATATAGGCCAGCCGCACAGCGCCCAGCGGGCCCTGGAAGGGCAAGGGTGAGATCGACAACGCGGCCGAACCCCCGTTCATGGCCAGCACGTCGCCGTCGTTCTGCCGGTCCGAGGCCAGCACGAAACTCTGGACCTGGACTTCATCGTAGAACCACTCGGGGAACTGCGGCCGAATGGGCCGGTCCATGAGCCGGGCCGTGAGAATTTCCTTGGTGGTGGGGCGGCCTTCGCGCTTGAGGAATCCGCCGGGGAATCTGCCCGCGGCGGCCACGCGCTCGCGATAATCGCAGGTCAGCGGGAAGAAATCGCCGCCGGGCCGCGCGGGGCCGGTGGCGGCGGCCACTAGCACCACGGTTTCGCCGTACTGGACTAAACAACTGCCGGAGGCCTGCTTGGCCAATTCGCCGGTCTCAAAAGAAAGGGTTTCCGCTCCGATTTTCCGTTCAACGCGTACTTTCAACGTAGTCTCTACCTTCTTGCTTGGAACCTGTTCAAGATCCGGATTGGCCCGGTACACTCCAGGGCCATGTCGAGATCCTCGCATCAGGTTCTCAGGGAAGAGTCTATGCCAGCTACGGCAAAGAGCAACGACGAGAGGCGATCACCCGAGAACTTATTCCAAAACCGATTTTAGGGCGGCTTTGCTTCTTGCCGCCAAGTTTTGCAATAAGTTCTAAGGTAACCGCACTTCGCGGCGGGCAAAGTCGCTGTGCTGCGGCTTGCAGCCAAAAATGACCACAAGTTGCGACCTTCGGCCGCCTCGTGGATGGTTCCCAGATTTGTGTCGTGCCGGTCGCCCTCAGCGATCCCAGGGCGGACGACTGAATCTCACGGTCTGTCGAGTCTCACCAGAGGTGAGACCTGAAAAGGCCTACGCTACGCGGAATTCTGTGCTAGACAGCGCGCAGCCGCCTACTTGCGGATCTCGAGGCGACGAATCACCTCGAGGTAACGCCGTGAGTCTACTTTCTTCAGATAGTCCAACAACCGTCGCCGGCGACCGACGAGCATCAACAGGCCGCGTCGGCACGCGTAATCCTTCTTATGCGCTCGCAAATGCTCGGTCAGCCCGTTGATCCGGGTCGTCAATAGGGCGACTTGAACTTCGGGCGAGCCGGTATCGTCCTGCTTGCGCTGGAAGTTCCCGATCAATTCTTGTTTGCGCTCTTTGGTAATGATCATCTGCTACCGCGACGGCTCCACTTGGGCTGGCTCGACACTCTTCGTGGCGAAGCACCGTCCTCCTACCGTGTCTGCTAGAACTCTTCCTACCTATGTTCTGTAACAACTTACAACGAACTTAGTTTATCATCTCTCAATTATTTTGCAATAAGGGGTGGAGGCAAGGATCAAAAGAAATCGCAGCACCCCCCTCTGTGGATAAAAGGCTCGTTTTGCGAGTAATGCAGGGTGAGGATTGTAATGGGATGGGACTGGCCTGCGCAAAAGTCGGTGGCTGGGGAAAATTTGCATCATGCCAAAATCTTGACAGGCACGTCGGTGTGCCGATAGAATAGGGGCGGGCAAGGCTGGAACAGGAGTGATCGGATCATGCGCACACGGCATACCACCCTAGCGGCGGGGCTTCTAGCTCTTCTGGCGGTCGCGGCACCCAGTCAGGCCCAACAATTCACTGCGACCACCCCCTTCCACACTCTGCACGACAGTTTCTTCGAGAACCAAACCATCACCTGGGCCGGAAATTACCGCGGCGTTAATTTCTCCTTTGGTAGCGCTGCATTGGCAACGCCTCAGTTTGGCACGCCTAGCAATAACGCGGGATTGACTACGAATTTTGGTTACTTCAGCAAGTACGGCCAGATCGGTTTCGGGCTCAACTTCGGCCAAGGCGTCAATCAGACGGCGGTCACGCAGACACCCTCCGTGACTTTGATGAATGGTCAGCAGGCTTTCGTCTCCGACACGTCGCAGACGCCGTTCGTGGTTAGTGTGGTTCCCGTCGTGGGAGGCTTCCCCATCGCCCCGCAACAGTTTCAGCCGAATCCGGGTGTTGACCCCAACCCCCTCGACATGAGGATGCAGCAGATGTTGCAAGCCCGGGCTGACGCCCAGGCCCAGGATCAACAACAACCGGCCGGTCAAGCGCGGGCCGCGCAACCGCAAAAGGCCAATAATGCCGCCCCGCAGGGCAAGAAGCAGGCCGATCCTGTTCCCGATCCGCCTACCCCGGCCGAGGCCGCCGCGCAGCGTTTGAATGCCGCCCAAGAGAGTACTGCCGGCCGGCCGGCACCGAGTGTTGCCGAGGCCAAACGCCTGCATCAGCAGGAAGTGGCCGCCGGCGACGGTGAGATGGCCGCCCTCATGGTGCGGGCCCGCGCCCTGGAAGAAGATGGCCAACCCAATGTCGCCAAGATCTACTACCAGCGGATCGTCAAGCACGCAACCGGCGAATTGCAACAACAGGCAACTACCCGGCTCTACGAGCTGCAAAGGCAGGCAAAACCGTAGTTTATTGACCTACGTGAGGATCTCTCATGTCGGGGCAATAGCCTTTGTGGGGGTCCTGGGCTGCACTCGGCTCGAATATCTTTCGGGCCCTGCGGCATCGCTTACTTGCTTTACCCAGGCTACCCAATTATGATCAATGGAGGAGCCTGCAAGGCTTTTTCTCTGCACGGCACGAATTGACCGTAAGCTTGGTGGGGTAGTGTCCCCGTTGGCTGTCTTTTCTCGGCCGTTCGCAGTATATATGTTCCAGTCGGCAAGCAGGAGAAAGTAGCGATGTTGTCTCGAGGCCTCGTACTGCGAAGGGTTGTGTTGTTGGCGGTGCTGACCACGGCCATGGCGGCGCCACGAATCGTCTTTGGCCAGGCCGCGGGCGTGGCCATTGATGCGGCGGGTGTCGTGCAATTGAAATCGACCGCCGATCAGAGTGGCCGGCTCAGCAAGGAGCAGCAGGCGGCCGTCCGCGCGGGCCTGAACACGCAAGCGGCCAAACCCAGCGCCATGCGCTACATCTCGCTGAAGCATCTGGAAAATGCCATTCGCGACAAGAACGGTGTGATCACCGACGAGATGCGTTACCTGGCCGGTCTGCTCCGCATCCATTATGTCTTCTTCTATCCCGACAGCGGCGATATCGTGATTGCCGGACCTGCCGACGGCTGGACCACCGATCCGGCCGGCCGTACCGTGGGCATCACCAAGGGTCGGCCCGTGATTCGGCTCGACGATTTGTGTGTCGCCTTGCGTGCCTTTCCGCCCAGCGGCTCGCCCACGCGACTCATTGGCTGTTCGATCGATCCCACCAAGGCGGGCCTAGCGGCCATGCAGGCGTTTCTCCGCAACATCGGCTCCAGCGCCGATCCGCGCGACGCGCGGCGGACGCAGTTCATTGTCGAGGGCTTGCAGAGCAATCTGGGCTTGCAGCGCGTATCGGTCAACGGCGTGTCGGCCAAGACGCACTTCGCCGTCGTGATGGTGGAGGCCGATTACCGCATGAAGTTGATCGGCATTGGGCTGGAGAAGCCGCCGGTGAAACTTGTCAGTTGGGTCGATCGGCCGAACGCTGCGCAAAGTATCAGCCGCAACGCCCTGGCCCGCTGGTTCTTCACGCCCGATTACGAGTGCGTGCGGACCAGCACCGACAGCAACGCGATGGAGCTTGTGGGCGACGGCGTGAAGGTCGTGGGCGAGGACGAGATGGTCTCCTCCAGCGGTCAGCGCAGCGGCGGCGCCCAGGCTAACGCCGCCAGCCACGCTTTCGTGCAGGCCTTTACCAAGGTCTATTCCGACTTGGCCGAGCGCTCGGCCGTCTATGCCGAGTTGCGGAACCTGATCGACCTTTCGGTGGCGGCCGCCTACATCCAGCAGCACGATTTCTATGGCAAGGCCAACTGGAAGATGGACGTGCTGGGCGATGAGAAGGTGATCGCTACGGAAACCTGCAACGCGCCCAAGCAAGTGGCCTCAGCCGTGAACGCGATCTGGAAAGGCACCCGCTTGCTAACGCCCATTGGCGGCGGCGTGGAGATCAATCCGCTGATTGCCCTGACCCCGGAGAAGATCCTCAACGACAAGGATTCCAAGGTCTCCGACGCCCGCGCCAAGGTCAAGATCGAGCTGGCCAAGGGCCGCTGGTGGTGGGACTAAGGATTCGGCGAAAAACGGCTTCCGGACTTGAGTAGCATGCGTTTTCAACGCGGCCCCGACACCATGCCGGGCACCACGCGGTCTGTCGATTTGCCAGCCGCGAAGCGGCGACACTCTGGTACGTAGTCGGTGTCGCCGCTTCGCGGCTGGGAGTCCATTTGCCTCTCCAGTCCCGGGGCTCCTCACGCCCCGGGCTATTTCATGCCGCCGCTTCGCGGCTAAAGAGATCCCGCTTGCCACACCAGAAACAATGCGAGACCAAATCCTGGTATCATTGTCCGTCCACGGGCTATTGTCCTCCCGGTACTGCTTCTTGCGTCTTCGCAAACCGATAACTTGCAATTTGCGCTCGTAGCGACTATTGTGCTGTTTGACGGCAACCACTCCGCGGCAACGGCACGCCCGACAAAAAGAGAGATGCTCTCATGCACCCACTCCCCTACGATACCGCTCCCGGCCACGCGCACCCGCTGGGCGCGGCGCCCGACAAGGACGGCGTGAACTTCTCCGTCTTTTCGCGAAACGCCACCGCGGTCGAACTGCTGTTGTTCGACGCGCACGACGACCGGGAGCCGGTCCAGGTCGTGACCTTGGACCCCGCCGCCAACAAGACGTTTTTCTTCTGGCACGTGTACGTCCAAGGTCTTCGCCCCGGCGCGCATTACGCGTACCGCGTCGATGGCCCCGCCGACCTGCACGGCCAAGGGTTTCGCTACAACCGCAACAAGGTTCTCATCGACCCCTACGCCCTGGGCAACACCAACGCGCTCTGGGACCGCGCCGAGGCCTGCGGACCCGGCGACAACCTGGCCACGTCGCTGCGCAGCGTGGTGATCGACGTCGCCGATTACGACTGGCAGGGCGACCGCCCGCTGGACCAGCCCATGAATGAACTGGTCATCTACGAGATGCACGTCGGCGGCTTCACCCGGCACCCCGCAGCGGGAGTCTCGCACCCGGGCACGTTCTCCGCCGTCGTCGAGAAGATCCCGTACCTCAAGGAACTGGGAATCACGGCCGTGGAGCTTCTCCCCGTGATGGAGTTCGACAACAAGGAAGTACTGCGGATGAAGCCCGACGGCAGCGGCCCGCTGCTGAACTACTGGGGCTACAGCACGGTCAGTTTCTTCGCCCCGGAATCCAGTTACTGCGTCTCGCCCGAGCAGGGGGCGCACATTCGCGAGTTCCGCGACATGGTCAGGGCACTGCACGGGGCCGGGATCGCGGTGATCCTCGACACCGTCTTCAACCACACTAGCGAAGGCAACCACCTCGGTCCCACGATCAACTTCAAAGGCCTCTGCAACGAGCTGGCCTACCACCTTGTGCCCTCCGACCGGCAGTACTACATGGACTACTCGGGCTGCGGCAACACGGTGAACTGCAACCACCCCGTCGTGCAGAAGTTCATTGTGGAATGCCTGGAGTTCTGGGTCAAGCAGATGCACGTGGACGGCTTCCGCTTCGACGAGGGCTCGATCCTCTCGCGGGGCGAAGACGGAGTGCCGATGGTTCATCCGCCCGTGGTCTGGAGCATCGAGCTTTCCGAGTCGCTGCTGGACGCCAAGGTGATTGCCGAGGCCTGGGACGCGGCGGGCCTGTACCAGATCGGCTACTTTCCCGGCTACCGCTGGGCCGAGTGGAACGGCCGCTTCCGCGACGACGTCCGCCGTTTCGTCCGCGGCGATGCGGGCCTGGTGGGGGCGATCGCCTCGCGCATCGGCGGCAGCTCCGATATCTACCAGACCAGCGGCCACCTACCCATCAACAGCGTGAACTTCGTGACCTGCCACGACGGTTTCACGCTCAACGACCTGGTCTCGTACAACTTCAAGCACAACGAGGCCAACGGCGAGGGGAACCGCGACGGCATCAACGACAACTTGAGCTGGAACTGCGGCGTGGAAGGGGCCAGCGACGACCCAAACGTCGAGTCCCAGCGCAGCCGCCAGCTTCGCAACTATGCGGCCATTTTGCTGCTGGCCCGGGGCGTGCCCATGATCCTGGCCGGCGATGAACTGCGGCAGACCCAGAGGGGCAACAACAATGCCTACTGCCAGGACAACGAGATCAGTTGGTTCGACTGGAACTTGCTGAAGAAGCACGGCGACCTGTTTCGTTTCTGGAAGCTGATGATCGACTTCCGCAAGCGCCATCCGGCGCTTTGCCGTTCGCGCTTCTTCGACGGCCAGGTAAACGAGCGCGGCTTGCCGGACGTGAGTTGGCACGGCTGCCAGCTCTTGCACCCGGGCTGGGACGACCCCAACGCCCGCGCCCTGGCATTCACCTTGGCCGGCGCCGGCGCGCAGGCCGATATCCACGTCATGCTCAACATGGATGGCGGCAGCCTGGATTTCGAGATCCCGGTCGTAAAAGGCCGGCGCTGGCATCTGGCCGTGGACACCGCCCAGCAGGCCCCCTGCGACATTGCCGAGCCGGGTCAGGAGCGGCCGGTGCTCGCCGAGCGACTTCGCGTTCAGGGACGCAGCGTGATGGTCTTGGTATCGCGGTAAGCATGACGAGTGTCATTGTGCAAAGCGATACTTAGAATAGCACGAGATTACGACGCAAGGCAACTGTTTAGCGGAATTTGGAAGACGACCCCTGCCAGCTTGCCTGGCAGGTGAGAGAGTCTTGTGAGCGAAGAGGCGACGACCACAAAATACTTCGTAGACCCCTGCCGGCTTGTCCGGCAGGTGAATGAGTCTTGCAAGCGATGCGGGCCGCGGGCATTGCCAAAAGAACTTCTTTACCTGCCAGGGGTCGCGGATCGATTGGCGTAGGTTGTACTCGCTAAAAAGACTCGTTCACCAGCCCGGCAAGCGGGCTGGGGTCTGGTCCTCCATTCTGTTGAACAGTTACCTTACGCCTTAATCTCGTGCCATCAGGGACAGGCCCCGTTGTAGCATTTACGGTGACTCTACATCAATTGCCACGACCGGCGTCGGCCGTGACGACCCGCAGTCGGCCCTAGCGGACATGAGCTACGGACTCTATAATCTCCCCTAGCGTGTCGGAAGTCAACCACACGTTTAGCTTACTTATTTGAACAAGAGAGAATACCCCCATGACCCTGCGCATCTCCCGCTCGTTATTCGCCGTTGCCATCTGCCTCGCGCTCCCAGCCGTTTCTATTGGTCAGGAGCTCCTTGTCATCCCCGACAGCGCCCAAGGCGTCTATGAACCGGGCCAAATCATTCACTGGAAAGTCCAGCTCAAGGGCGCCGACGCCTCCGAGGCCGGCTTCGTCCTCAAGAAAGGCGGCTTGACGGAATTGGCCAAGGGCAAGGTCCCGCTCTCCGCCGGCCAGGGACAGATCGAAGCCAAGGCTGAGGAGCCGGGCTGGCTCTTGGTGGAAGCCAGCGTCAAGCCCGGCAAGGACAAGAAGCTCACGGCATTGGGAGGCGCCCTGGTCTCGCCGCAGAAGATCCAGCCGGCCTTGCCGCGCCCGCAGGACTTCGACACGTTTTGGGAGGCCAAACTCAAGGAACTTGCGGCCGTGGCGGTGAATACGAAACTGGAATCCGCCGCCAGCGGCAAGCCCAACGTGGATTACTTCAAGATCACAATGGACAACATCCGCGGTTCCCACATCCGCGGCCAACTCGCTCGCCCCAAGCAGGGCGACAAGTTCCCAGCGATGCTCATTGTCCAATGGGCCGGTGTCTATCCGCTGCCAAAGGGCTGGGTCAGCGATCGGGCCGCCGAGGGCTGGCTGGCGCTGAACATCAACGCCCACGATCTGCCCATCGACGAGCCTCCCCAGTTCTACACTGACCAGGCCGCGGGACCGCTCAAGGACTATCCGGCCATCGGCAACGACGATCGCGAGACCAGCTACTTCCTGCGGATGTACCTGTCGTGTTTCCGCGCCGCACAGTACCTGACCGAACGCCCCGACTGGGACGGCCACACGCTGGTCGTAGCCGGCGGCAGCCAAGGTGGCTTGCAGTCGCTCGTCACGGCCGGGCTGCACCCGAAAATCTCGGCGGCACTGGCCGAGGTGCCCGCCGGCTGCGATCTGAACGGTCCCCTGGCCGGCCGCCTGCCGGGCTGGCCAATGTGGTACTGGAAGACCCAGGGCAAGGACGAGGCCAAGGTCCGCCGCGCTGCGGGCTACTACGATGTCGTCAACTTCGCCTCGCGGGTGAAGTGCCCAGTGCTCATCGGCGTTGGCCTGATCGACACGGTATGCCCTTCGCCCGGCGTGTTTGCCGCTTACAATCAGATTCCGGGTCCCAAGGAAATCGTCGTGCTGCCCCAAGGCGAACATGGCGAGAAGAACGGTTCGCATGCCCTTTACCGTACCCGATCCAACGCCTGGAGCCGGGCCTTGGTTCAGGGCAAGCCTGTGCCGAAAGAATAGGTTCTGGCTTTTGCACGCACACGAGTACGAACCGGCGGCCCTGCTGGAGTTGTTGCCGCAACCGGCCATCCGGCAAGCCACGGAGACGCTCGCCCGAATTGCAGAAATAACGGAGGACAAAGCGATGTACGACGCACGAGAGAAAGCGATTCGCGATCGGCAATGGCAACTCAACGCCGCCTTTCGCGAGGGCGAGGCCAAAGGCGAGGCCAAAGGCAAGATCGAAGGTCAGCGCGAAGGCGAAATCAATGACCGAATCGAGAGGATCCAGTCGCTGCAAGGCATCCTTCGCGTTCCCGTCAGCGACGAGCAGCAACTGCGCGCCATGACCTTCGAGCAGCTTCAGTCGCTTACGCGCAGCTTGCAGGAGGACATTCGCAACCGCCTGTCGCCGTAGCCACGGCGTGGCTTCAAGTCAGGCGTCAGATTTCCACGACAATCGTCATGCCGCGCGGCGTGTTGCTTCTGTGCGGCGAGAAGGGAAGGATAAGGTGCCCGGGGCATCCTCACTGAATGCGGCGGGCGCTGCTGCATTCCGACCTGCTCTTTGCCTCCAAGATCCATACCCGACAAGCCCAAGTGCGCCGATGGCGAGCAGCGCGAGCGTGGAAGGCTCCGGCACGACGGCGAAATCGCCATCGTGGTTCACCACGGCCCAAACCGTCTGGTTCGCCGTGTTCACGCCCCAATCGCCCAGCGTTGTATCGCCATTGGGATAAGCCGCCACTTCGAAATTGCCCGAGTTGGTTCCGACATTGCCGTCCACGGCATTCACCCACAGGCCGGTGGCCGGATCGAGCCACGCCAGGTAGAGCGGATCGTCGGCAGCCGACGTGCCGGGCGATACGTCGGAGTCGTAGCTCATCTGCAGGACAAAGGGAGCGGTCTGTCCGCCGCCGCCGTTCAGGGCAATGCCGCTCAACGTCGAAGCGGCTTGGGGAAATTGGCCATTGCTGCCGTTGAACGAGCCGCGCGTCGTAAGAGTTTGGGCGTCGGCTCGACCTGCTACCAGATAGAGCAAGACCAAAATTCCGACCTGTGCGACATCATGACGGACGTTCGACTTTCCACAACCGCGAGAACCAACCAGAATGGCAAGCAACTTTCTCATCGGACGTCTCCTCCAAAGCGTGCAACCGAGATCTCTCAAGGCCGAACGATCCCTAGCGGTCAGGGTGCAGCCGTTATTGTGCCAGAGTTTTTCAAATAAAGCAAGAGAGCGATACTTTCTACGGGGGGGGTGGCACAGAACGGGATGTGGCTCGGGACAAAAAAGGCCCATGCGGTCGATGCGCGGCGGTGATTGGCCGAGAGTCTGTTCCGAAAGGCTGGGGACGACGGGTGTTGGATTCCCGGCTTTAGCCGGCTAAAGCCGGGACTCCAACAGCTTTCGGAACAGGCTCGATATGTTGAAACGGCTGGGCCTCCCGCATGGGATTCTTCCGACAAGTTTTTCCATCGCCCGCCCCGAAGGGGCCATAACATACCAGCCCAGGGCAACGCCCTGGGACCGGGTGCCGCATCATCGATTAGCCCTGAAAGGGCGAGACAATCGGTGGCTCGGTGCGCCGCCTATCCATTTGTTACGCCCTTTCAGGGCTGGTTGATTCTGCGACGGTTTCCTGACACCAAGGCGTTGCCCTGGGCTGATTTGTTGCCACCCCTTCGCGGCAAATACATCACCAACTTTATTACCAGGTGGCGACGGGCAAGTATCTGTAGTGAACGCCCTGCGCGGCGTTTCGGATCACTGTCCCAAGACTCGCAGGAGATCCAGCGGCTTCTTCAAGAGCACCTTGGCGCCGTTGGCGGTCAGCTCGTCGGCGGAACGGAAACCCCATAACACACCCACGGCAAACATGCCCGCGGCGACGGCCGTCTGCATGTCGGTGTTGGTATCCCCGAGGTAGAGGAATTCGCCCGGCGCCACCGCTAGGCGGCGAGCAACTTCCCGCGCGCCGGCCGGGTCGGGCTTCTTGGGCAACGAGGGTCCGGCCCCCAGCACCGTCGCGAACCGCCAATTGGCCAATAGCTGGGCCACGCACAGCCTGGTGAACTCGTCAGGCTTGTTCGAAAGAACTGCCAGGCGGATGCCGCGTGCCGTCAGCTCGTCCAACAGCTCGGGGATTCCCTCATAGGCCCGCGTCGTTGCCGCCCAGCATTGGCCGTACTCTTTCCGCATCAGCCGGGCGCACTCGGCCAGCGTTGCAGCATCACAACGGTCTTTGGGCAATACGCGTTGGATCAGGGTCTCGACACCGTCGCCTATGAAGTACCTGAAACTCTCTTGCGGGTGTTCGGGGAAACTCAGACTGCGCAGGGCGCGGTTCGTCGCATCGGCAAGGTCCCTCAGCGTATCGAGCAAGGTTCCGTCAAGATCGAAGAGGACTGCTTGGCAATTCATCAGGATGGTTGAACTACCTGGCCGCCACGTGCATATCTTCCAACCCCAGCCGCTTCATCTTCTTGTAGAGCGTGGTGCGGTTGATGCCCAGGGCCTCGGCGGTGGCCTGGCGATTCCACTGGTTGGATTCCAGCACGTTCAAGATGATCTGCCGCTCGGGGGCCGCCATGGCCTCCTTGAGCTTGCGCGCGGCGGAGGTTTCCACCGCCACGGGACTGTCGGCCAGGAAGTGCGAAGGCAAGTCCTCCAGACCGATCACGGGGCTCTTGCCCAGCAACACGGCCCGCTCGATCACGTTCTGCAACTCGCGGACGTTGCCGGGCCAGCGGAAGCGCTGCAAGGCGGCCATGGTCTCCTCGCTGAAGCCGCGGACCTGCTTGCCGGATTCGTTGCAGATCTGCTGCAGAAAATGTGCGGCCAGCAAGGGGATGTCGGAAATGCGGTCCCGCAGCGCGGGCAGTTCGATGTTGATCACGTTGACGCGATAGTAGAGGTCCTGGCGGAAACGGCCCTCGGCTACCGCGCAGGCGAGGTCCTCGTTGGTGGCCAGGATCACGCGCGTATCGATCTTGAAGGTCTTCGTACCACCCACCTGCTCGAACTCCAGGTCCTGCAAGACACGCAGCAACTTGACCTGCATGGCGGGACTGGCCGTGGAGATTTCGTCGAGGAAGATCGTGCCCGAGTCGGCCTGCTTGAACTTGCCGAGCTTGCCGCCGATGGCCCCGGTGAACGCGCCGGCAACGTGGCCGAACAACTCGCTCTCCAAGAGCGTCTCCGGCAGCGCCCCGCAAGCCACCTCGACAAAGGCCTTGTCGCGGCGGCTGCTGCGGCGGTGGATCGCCCGGGCGATCATCGACTTGCCGGTGCCACTCTCGCCGGTAATGAGCACGGTGGCCCGGGTATCGGCCACGCTGTCGATCATGTCGTAGATCTTCAGCATGCGATGGTCGTGGCCCACGACGTTCTCCATGCCGAAACGGAGATCGAGCTGGGCCTTCAGAACCTTGTTCTCTTCAAGCACCTCGCGCTGGTTCAAGGCCCGCTGGATGGCGAGTTCCAACTCTTCGTCGATCAGGGGCTTGGTGAGGAAATCGAAGGCCCCCTGGCGAATGGCCTCGACGGCCGCTTCGACGGAGCCGTAGCCGGTGAGCATGATGACGGAGGTTTCCGGCCGCGTCTTGCGGATATGGCCCAGCAACTCGAAGCCGTCGCAATCGGCCAGGCGGATATCGACCAGGGCCAGATCGTAGGGCTTGCGATTGACCGCCTCGGTCCCTTCGCCCAGGCTGGCGACCGCATCGGTCTTGTAGCCTTGCTCGCGCAACCAATCGGCCATCGAGGCCAACAGGTGGCGATCATCGTCTACCAACAGGAGTGTGGCTTGCTTCTTCATGATGTTACTCTTGGGGCGAGTCGAACTTCGTGCTTTTCGCGCAGTCTGTCGCCAAATATCTACGTTATGGGTGACGAAAGTCAACAAGTTTCCCCAAAAGAGTAGTTGCCCCTCGACTAGGCGGGTATTTTTTCAAAAAACCCGCTAGGACGGGGGGTAAATTTTGTTTCTTTGGGGGATTACGCCACGCTCTAAAGTGGACTATGATTGATAAAGTCAGAACTTGTTTGAACGACTGCAAGATCAATGCGAGATGAACTCTCGCAGGCGCGTTATTGAAACAAGTTGTTCGTCATCCGCGATTGCGGCGGAGTCATCCCCTATTGGAGACATTCTATGAGCGTCAAAGTCCTTGTTTGCGATGACCATCAGGTCATTCGCACTGGTCTGGCAAGCCTGTTCGCAGGCACGGAAATTGAGATCGTCGGCGAGGCCGACAGCGGCAAAGAGACCCTGAAGCAGGCCAAGAAACTCAAGCCTGACGTGGTCCTTCTGGACATCCGCATGCCGGATGGCGATGGCCTGGCGACCCTGGAGAAGCTACAGGCGCAGGTGCCGGAATCGAAGGTCGTGATGTTGTCGACCTACGACAATCCCACTTACATTGCTCGGGCCGTTGCCCTGGGAGCGTCGGACTACGTTCTCAAAGGCTCGTCGCGCGACGACATTGTCGCCACGATAGTGGCCGCGGCGCGTGGCGAGGCGCCCAGTCGCACGGGCGAATTGAAGAAGATCGCGGCGACGATGAAGGTCCGTCAGGTCGTCGATGACGACGACGTGCCCTTGACGCAGCGCGAGACCCAGGTCTTGCGGCACGTGGCCTTGGGCCTGAGCAACCGCGAGATCGGCCGCTCGCTGGAGATCAGCGTGGAAACGGTGAAGGAGCACGTGCAGAACATTCTCCGCAAGATCGCCGTCAGCGACCGCACGCAAGCCGCCGTATGGGCCGTGCGGAAGGGACTCGTATAAGTCCCCCGTTCCGCCGCGCGGCAAAATGGCCGCGTCATTCTTGCAGAAGTCATGCAGGACCCCGTTCAGCCGAATGGGGTTTTGCGTTTCTTGCTCGTGGCCGGCGCAAGTATTGGGGCGAAACCTGGGCCTTTGCGTTAGATTTGCGCTAGGGCAAGCTGGACGCTGATTATTTCAGCGCGGCCGCAATGTGCCGTGCCAGAAGCCGTGCCCGGAGAGTATACTAACACTTGTAACGGGGCAAGTTTGGCTGCTTGGAATTGGAACAGAGTCTTGTTGGCGCTCCCAGAGAAAGATGTGCCTGCCGTTTTGGGCACAGCCCCGCGGCCGGCGATTCACTTGGTTTTTTCGCGCTGGGTCATTCTGTTGTTGGCGACGGCGATCGTCTTGCCTTGGATTGTGGTCGTCTTCGTATTGGCCGCGCGGAATACGGCATCCAAGCGCGCAGCAGCGCCGGCGGTTGATACCGACGATTCAGCGCTCGTGGCGACGTCGACCGACCCGCCGCCGCAAAAGTGGACGGCGGGCAAAGCAGGGCCTTGGGGCCGGATCGAGTCGATGCTTTTCGCCATCGACGTGCCCGACGAGTTCATCCCCCCGCCCCCCACCGGCCAGCCGCCAATTCGTTGGTTCTTTCCCGACCACACGAAGGACAAAGTTCTGGCGGCCTTGCGCGCGGCGGGCGTTTCGGAAGATGAAGTCAAGAAGTTGGATAGCAGCGCCAAGTGGAGCAGCGAAAACGGCATGACGACCGTCGAACCGGGCGATCGGCTGATTGTGAGCCTCGCGCCCGAGGTCCGCGCGAAACTCTACGCGGTTCTGCTTGCTTTTCCCCAGAACGCGCAGCAGATCGACCCCATCTGGTTTCGGTCCGACAAGATCGATTGGCGCTTGGAAGACTGCGGCCTGGCGGCGGATTCGATTGCCCTCTTGAAGCGGTTGCTGTACCCGCAGGGCGAGAATAGGCTCTTGTTCGCCGACTTCGGACCGGCCCTGCGGAGTTTGCCCAGCGACGCCGAGCGGAAGCGTTTCCTCAAGGCCGTTTTGCGCAAGCGGGCCGTCCTGGCCCACGTAAAGCTCGATCCCGAAACCGACGTGGTGAAACTGTCGCAATACTGGGGAATCGGCGGGCGGCGAAAAGACCTCCTGCCGTTCCTCAGCGCGCTGCATCGGGTGGAGAAGGGGTACAAGGTCAACGTAGTTTACCTCCTGCCCGATTTCGCCAGAGACCGCGTCTACCGTTATCCCTTCGCCCCCGCTGACGCCAAGTCCGTGAAGCAGGATTGTTTCTGGTCGAGCTTCAATTTCTTCAACGATCAGCCCGACAACCGCTTCAACGACATGGACTATCTCCATGCGGCGATCGAGCGGGACTACTACAAGATCCAGCAGCCGTCCCAGTTAGGCGACATCGTGTTCTTGACGACGGCGAACGAAACGGTCGTCCACGCAGCGGTCTTTTTGGCCGACGACCTGGTGTTCACCAAGAACAGCGAGGACTTCCGCCAGCCGTGGATCCTCATGCACATGGCCGACATGGTGGAGACCTTTGCGGTCAAGTATCCCGGCCGCGACGCGTTGAAGACGCAGTTCTACCGCAAGCGGAACCTGTAGACGACCCGCTACAGCGACTTCCGTAGGCCGGAACGAGCTTGCGCAGTTCCGGCATTGGTGCGAGACCTCGCCGGAACTGCGCAAGCTTGTTCCGGCCTGCAACTTGCTCACCTCGCTACAGTTCCACCGTAGCCAACTCGTGATAGACCGATTCGACGACGTTGGCATCGATGGTCTGCAGGTGGCGTCCTGCCCCGGCGACCAGGGACAGATCGGCGAGCAAGCGGACCTGCCGCGGAATGCCGTGCGACAGCTCGCATAGCCGCGCGATGGCCGGTTCCTGGAACACGCCGTCCGCCGCGCCGGCCTCGCGCAGCGAACGTTCGAGGTAATCGTGGATGTCATCGGGCTGCCAGGCCTGCAGATCGATCCGCAACTCCGACAGGCCCAGCAGCGTTTCGCCCAAGCGGCCCATCGTCGCACGCTCGCCGGCCAGGATGAGCGTCAACCGCAACTGGGGCGCGGGCTCCAGCTTAGCCAGACGGATCAGGTGCGGGACAACGCTGTTCCCCGCCCGATCGGCATCGTCGAAGAGGATCACGGCATCGACCTGTTGATAGGCAAAGGCCGCCAGGCGGTCGCTCACGGCGCGCCAAAGTGCGGGTGTCGAATCGCAGCGGTCGAGGTTGCGACCGAATTGGGCAGCCAGCGACCAGAGCAATTCATCGCCGCTGATGCCCGTGAGGTTGACCCGCGCAACCGCCGGTCCGTGGCGACGGAGCTGATTGGCGAGAATTTCCAGCAAGAGCGACTTGCCGCTGCCTTCCGGTCCCAAGAGCAGGCCCAAGCGGCGGTGCTGTTCGACCAGGAAGTGCAGCCTCGCCAAGGCCTCCTCATGGGTGGGACTTTGGTAGAAACATTGCGGATTTTGCCCTTCATGAAAAGGCGATTCCCGCAAACCCCAATGCGACTGGTACATGACGATTTCTCCCTCTTGCTGACACGGTTTCTCAGGGCGACGCCCGGCGTCATCGGAATTATCGGCAAATTTTGCCGGAAGACTTTACCTAGATTATTTCCGCGTCACGCCGGCAGGGCGGCGGCGAGTTCCTCAAGCCCCACGCGGAAACAGAAATCGCCCAGCGTTTCGCCCGCCCGGCGCTGCTGCTTGAAATAACTCAGCACGGCCGTCAGCGTACCCACAAGCTGTTCCAAGGGCACGCCGTCGCGAAATAGAAAGCCCAGCCGGTCGCCAATGCGACGGCCGCCCAGATAGATGGCGTACCGGCCGGCGGAACGGCCGACAATGCCGATGTCCACGTTAAAGGGCCGCGAACAGCCGTTCGTACACCCCGTCATCCGCAAGGCGAAAGCTTCCTGTTCCAGGCCCAGCCGCGCAACCTCGACTTCCAATTCCCGCAGGATGTCAGGCAAGGCCCGTTCGCTTTCCGTCAGGGCCAGCGGACAAGTGGGCAGCGATACGCAAGCCCCGGCCCAGCGACGGAGTTGACCCAGTTCGCCCACCAGGCGGAGGCCGAAACGGCGGAGATGGTCTTCGACGTGCAGTCGGTCATCCCAATAGATGTCGCCCAGCAGCAGGCTCTGGCCGGGGGTCAGGTAGACGGCCGGGGCATGGCCTTCGCAGATGTCGCGCAAGGCCGATTTCAGCCGCGCTTCGCCCGTGTCCTGGATCCGTCCGCTGGGCACGTGCAAGCCGTAGAACCAGCGACCGTCGCCCTGCTCGCGCCAACCGAGGTGGTCGTCGATGTCCCACACGTCGTCGGCCTCCGGCGGCGGCAGTTCGTAGCCCAAGTACTGCTCGACTTGCCTCTTGAAACGTTCCAGTCCCCAGTCGGCAATCAGGTACTTCAGCCTCGCCCGCTTGCGGTCGCTGCGATTGCCGAAGTCGCGAAAAACGCCGACGATCGCCTGGACCAGCGCAACGACCTGGTCGGCCCGCGCATAGGCCATTCGCTGGGCCAGGGCGGCGAACGTACGGGGCAGGGCAGGCGTCATGCCCATGCCGCCGCCGACCAGCACGTTATAACCGATCACGTCGTAGTTGCGGCTCACCGCCAAGAGGCCGACATCCTGGCAATAGACGTCCGCGCAGTTGTCGCCGGGCAGGCCGATGCCCACCTTGAACTTGCGCGGCAGATAGGTTTTGCCGTACAGCGGTTCGAGCGTTTCGGGCAGGGGAGAAACGTCCGGCGCTTCGTCCAGCCAGATCTCGCCATAGGCCGGCGTTTGCGGAAAAAGGACCCCGGCAATTTGCCCGGCCATCCATTGAATCTGCCCATGCACGGGATCTCGGCGGTAGGGGGCGGGGCAGCAGACGACGTTGCGAGACACGTCGCCGCAGGCGCCCATTGTGGTCAGGCCGACTTCGTGAATCCGCTTGAGCACCGCGCGAAGATCGCGCTTGGCCACACCGTGCATCTGTAGATCTTGCCGGCTCGTAATCCGCAAGTTGCCGTTGCCATAGCGCTCGGCAAGCTCGATCTGGGCCAGGAGTTGCTGGCTCGTTAAGCGGCCGCCGGGCAATCCCACGCGGACCATGAACTGGTAGTTTCTCCGCTTCTTGGCAGCCGGATCGCCCAGGTCGCCCAGCAGCAGGCGGCGGTCGCGATCGTCCTGTTGGTAGATGCCGTGATGCTTCAGCAGTTGGGTCGTATCCGTGCTGAAGTGGTCCGTCGGCTGCGCCAATTCTTCGGCGATCTGTCCGCGCAGATACTCACTCTGCGATTTGATCTTTTCGATCAAGCTCGGCTTGCCGTTGACCGTCTGCCGCGGATCGCTGCTCATAAGTGCAAATACCTAGTCGATATGGATTCTAAGTCTAGTCCGCCGTAGGCGGAAAACAATAACCAAGTATACTATGGGATGCCAGATACCGTGTTCCCGCACCTCGTCACAAATCTGATTTTGCCGGCTTTGCTGCGTAGGCCCGCAAGACCGATTGTATTACCCCGGCATGGAAGATCCTCAGGTAGGTCGGCCTGACCTACTTTCGTGCCGGGGGTAATACTGCCGCCGCGGGACATTTGAAAAAGGTGGCGTTGAAGGCTATAATACGTTCCCTTACCTATTTCATTGTACGGAGACTTTCCTCCATGGGCATCACCGTTTCCTACCGTGGCGTTCTGGCAAACTTGGACCGCATCGACGATTTCGAAGACCGCGTCCTCGATTTGGCCTTGGAACTGGGCGGCCAGGCGCACCTCTGGCGAACTTCCGCCGACAACGATCCGTCGCGCGTGGTCCGCGGCGTGATCCTCGATCTTTGCCCGGGACAGGAAACTACGAGCCTGCTGGTCTCGCCGGAAGGTTGGCTGATCGGCCTGGTCGACATCGAAGACGCCGAGAACGGCAAGCTGACGGAAATGCCCTGGTGCTTCGTGAAGACGCAGTACGGCACGCTCGAAGGCCACGTGGCCCTGGTGGAAATGTTCGCCGCCCTAAAGGCCGAGTTCTTCCCCGCCTTGGAAATCAGCGACGAAGGCGGCTACTGGGAAACTCGCGATGTCAACAATTTGGCCAGGAAAAGGGAATTCCTGCAGACGGCCATCCAGCGATTCAGCGAGGGCCTCGCCCAACATGGCCTGACCGCGGAGGCGGCCGAAGACCCCGAGATCCTCGCCACCCGCCTGGTGCGGATCGCCGAATTGGTTTACAAGACCGTGAAACGTCCGTCCGAGCATCCACCCGTCCACTGGGAAGACGATGACGCGGCGCGGGACTTTGACGGACGACTCACGCCCGAGGAGGAGGCCCGCTGGGACGCTTCCTTCAAGGAGAACCGCCGCATGCAAGAGCGTGTGCAGCGGGCCATGGAGAAGCATCTATCCGAAGGCGATCGGCCGGAGGATGCCTTCGACGCGGCGCTCCACGAGGAAACGGCCGCCGGCCTGCCACAAGACGAGTCAGCCGACGATGAAGATGGCGAGGATTGGCGGGACAGCCTGCCCGAGGAATTCTCTGACGATGCCTCTACGGACGAGGACGAGGAATTCGGCGAGGACCGCGAATTGCCTGACGATGATTTCCGGGCGCCGGAACGCCACCCACTGCAACGCCGCGCCTCGGACCTCTTGATGCGGCTGCACGACCTGGTTCCCGATAAGATGAACTCGCGTGTCGGCAGCCTGATGGGCGGGGCCTTCGACATCGCCGGCGGCCTGGCCCAAGCGCTGAGCTTCGAGGACGACGACGAATTTGCCATTGGACTTTGCGTCGTGCAACTCAAGCGGGCTCTGCGCGGGGCGGCGTTCGCCCTGGGCGCGCTATTCCCCCTCCGCGCCGACGGCCTGATCGACGAACCCATTTTCGAGGAGCTTCACGGTACGCTTCAAGGACTGCAAAACGACATCTACGATGAGCTTCGCCGCCGCCGCGAAGGAAAAGATACCTGAACTATGCTGCCCATCACTATCATTCTCGCTCTCGTCGCCGCCAAGCCCGCGACGGTCATTGAACCTAAAGGCTTCGACTCCCCCAGCATCGCCGCCGCGATTTCGCAAGCCCAAGCGGGCGATACGGTTCGCCTGCCCGAGGGCACGTTCTCGCTGACGGAGCCGGTGCGGCCCAAATCGGGGATAAAACTCCTGGGCGCGGGGCAGGAAAAAACCCGGCTGGTTTATCGCGGCACAAACCCCGCCGTGCTGATCGGCCTCAACACTTGCCTGGACGTGGAACTCGCCCACATGACACTCGACGGGCGGAACAACCCGCTCGTGCAGCAGGGGATCACGGGCGGCGATTCGCGACGGCTGTGGCTCCATCACCTGACCATCCGCAACCTCAAGGCCAAGACCTGGGGCCCGCACGCCATCCTCTTCTCGGGCCGCAATCCGAGCATGGAGGGCGGCGTCACCGACAGCCGCATCAGCGATTGCCGCATCGAAGACATCGGCCTGGAGGCCGAGTACGGCGGCGGAATTCGCATGGCCTGGGGCTCTGTGCGGAATCAGGTGCTCGGCAACGTCATCCACAACACCGGCCGGGGCGGCATCTTCGGCGACCATTCGCCCGAATTGATCATTCGCAACAACCGCGTGAGCGGCTCCCACGGCGAGGGGCTGGGAATCGAGATCTGGGGCGGCTGCCGCCGCTCGCTCATCGAGGACAACGTCATCGACCACTGGCTGAGCGTGGACGGGGGGACGCAATCGGCCGTACGGCGGAACGTGATCGGCAGCGACGACGGCACGCTGAAATTCCTGGGGATCGAAATCATCGCCCAGGATGTCGTGGTGACGGACAATTGCGTCCAACGCGGCGCGCACATCGGCCTGTCGGTCTCGAACGTGCCGGTCAAGAACAACGTCTACTGGGGCTACAATACCGTCCGCGACTGCGCTCAGTGGGGCGCCCAATTGCAAGGCGACAGCGGCGGAATCGCCCATCAATACTTCTACCATTGCACGTTCGAGAACACGGTCCGAGGACATGCGAAAGCCGCCTATCCCCAAGACAGTGGCCACGGCTTTCGCACCAACGGCGCCTGCCGGGGATTGGTCTTCGAGGATTGCAGTTTTCGCAACAATGGCGGCTATGGTGTGCAACTCGGCGGCCAGGGCGTGGATGCCTTGGACTTTTTCCGTTCGGCGATCACCGGCAACCGCCTGGCCGCCGTGAGCGGGCCTTCGCAGTATACGGCGCTGGTCTTTCGCGATTGCAAGGTCGAAGGAAACCAAGATAATCGCCTGCCGCCGGCCAAGCCCTTCCGTAATTCTCCGCCCCTTGCCGATTTCCTCGTGAGCGGGCCGATCCGCGTCGGGGAAGCGGTGCAGTTCCAATGTCGCTCGCAGCCGGCCGCCGGCATCGTCGATCGACTCTGGGACCTAGGCGATGGCATTCCCGAAGTGGCGGCCGGACCCAAGCACACGTTCAGCCGGCCCGGCAAATACCGGGTGACGCTCGTCGTTTGGGACAAGGACGGGCGCGGCGCGCAGGCCGAGAGAACGATCGAAGTGCTGCCCCGTTTGTGAACTGCTGGCCCCTGTCTTGGAGGCACTTGCAGGTGCGCCAACCTAGGGAGGATCAGACCCCAGCCCGCTTGCCGGGCTGGTGAAAGAGTCTTTTTAGCGAGAAAAACTTAGGCCAGTCGATCTACGACCCCTGCCGGCTTGTCCGGCAGGTGAAGAAGTCTTTTTAGCGATGGGCGCGGCCCACATCGCTCGCAAGACTCATTAACCTGCCGGACAAGCCGGCAGGGGTCTACGAGGTTTTTTGGCGGCCGTCTCTTCGCTACCAAGACTCTCTCACCTGCCAGGCAAGCTGGCAGGGGTCGTCTTCTTCATTCCGCTAAACGGTTAGCGATATTCGTAGTATTTCGGATTTTGACGAAGATCGTGATTCGCGTGTTGCTCGGCCGGTCCTACGGCGCTGCCGGCGGCGCAGGCGAGCGCACGAACATCTTCAGCGTCGTTACGTATAGATCGTACTTCTTGTCGATCGTCGTGGGCGGCAGCTTGACCTCGTACTCGACGTTATTGACGTCGATCCGCTTCACGGTGAACAAGTCGGCGTAGGGAATCTCCTTCTCCTTCTGCTCGTTCCGCTCACCCAGGATCTCCTTGAGCACCACCTTCTCCACGATCCACTGGCCGTCCACGTGCTCCTTGATCGTCAGAGGCACGGTGATGGGATCGCCCTTTTCCGTCTTGAAGTTCTGCAAGCGATAGCGCATGCGGGAGCGAACGTTGCGGAACAGCGGCTTGGTCACTCCCTCCTTGCCGTCGATCGTGTAGCGCGGGGCGGTCAACTCGTCAAAGGCGTTCCGCACACCGCCCTCAGGGTCCATCTGGAACCGTTCGACCTTGACATCCTGGGCCACACCCACATAGAGATCCAAGGGGGCGAACAGCGGCGTGTACTGTGCCCAATCTTCGCCCAGGAAGGCCTGGCTGCGGGCCACGTCGCCGTCGGCCTTGGGCTCCTTGATGAACAGGCGGACCTTGCCGTAGGGCAGCGGGAAACCGCCCATCTGGTTCTCCTTGTCGTTGGTCAGACGATAGTACATCCGCGTCTTCTCCTGGTCCACGGCGGCGTCGAACACGTAGCGCTTGGCGACCGGCACCTCGGCGAACTTGGCGGCCAGCATCCGTTTCCGCTCGCCGTCGTTGAAGTAGCGGACCGTGGTCTTGCCCACGCCGGGCTGCACGGCGCACTCGCCGAAGCTCTCGCCCGAGGTGTTGGTGACCGTCATGTAGACCTGCAAGAGCAGCTTCTTTTCGTCGTTCTCCACCACGCCCTGGTAGCTCGGCTCGGCGGCCATGTTGGCGATCAGGTAGGAGATCCGCACCACGGCCGGCCCGGCCTTTTCGGCGCTGACCGTCCAGTACAAGGCGTTCTCGTTGGGCGGATAGTTGGTGTTCAGCACATTTACTTCCCCGTCGGCACGGATGATGCGGAAGACGATCGAATCCTTGTCGATGTTGATGTTCGCCCAGGAGAAATCGACCTGGTTCCGCCCCGCCTGGAGGTTCACCGTCCGCTCCTCCTCGACCAGCGTGTAACGGCCGTTCTGGATGTCGATCCGCACGCTCTCCCGTTCCGGCAGGGTCGTGAGTTTGATGCGGGCCTGGGCCGGCAAGGCAACCGCGAGTAGAACGAAAATGCCCAAAAATGCGCTAACAAATGTTCTCATGATTCGTATCCCTGTTTTTTCCTATTTCATGTTTCCACAACCATTTTTCTGTCAAAAGCTTACAGCGGTTCCCGCTTCCGCTCCGTATTCAACTCCGGACCCACCTTGCGACGTTTGTAGGTCACGCTGTACTGCACGAGTTGCTTCTTCCCGGGCTTGAGATCGAGAAAGTACTTGACGTCCTGCTGATCGACCCGTTCCACGCGGCCGGCGATCGTGTGCAGATCGACATAGGCCCCGGGGGCGTTGCCGTTCCAGCCGGCGGGCTGATCGCCCTCGCCCCAGAGCACCACGTCGGCCTCGAAATGCCGCTCGACCTCGGTCTTCACCGGGACCGGCTTGCCGGAAACGACTTCCTCCTCGAAGTAGAAGGTCTCGTCGTAGTCCACCAGATCATAATACTGGACGAACTGGTCGTCCACCCGCCGCTTGTATTGCCGCACGGCGACATTGCCGATCTTCTGGTCTTTCAAGTGGCGCTGGATGGTGATGTCCTTATCCGCTCCGACATTCACTTCCACGCGGTCACCGATAGGCACGTACTTCGTTTGCGTGCCGCCCACGTAGGCCAGATCCTTGTTCTTGTATTCCGAGAAGAGCCGCACCATGCCGTTGGGCAGCGGCGAGAGGCCCAGGTTCTCCATGGCCGAAAGTTTCTTCTCCTTGCCGTTCTCGTCCAGTAATTTGACGTTCTTGAAGCGGTAGTACTTGGTGAACTGGGTCTCGCCGGCCCGATCGGAGAGCTTGTAGATCGACTCCAGCGGGACCTCGGCCACCTTCATGGCCACCAGGCGCTTGGGTTCCTTGTCCTTGATGTCCTCGCGGCCTTCGATGGTGAAGAGGAAGTACTCCGAAAGGCCCTCCTTGACCACGGCCTTGGGCTTTTGCGGCTGGGCGAAGCCCATGCCGCCGCCCATGCCACCCATGCCGCCCATCGGCCCCGGGACGGCCATGCCCTCGGCCTTGGCCAGGCTGTTGGCGAAGGCCTGTTGGGCCAGGTTGCTTTGCGGCGCGGCCGGGCCCGGCGGTGGACGGCGAGCCAACTCCGCGATCTTCTCCACCAGGTTGATGTTGCCCACCACCATCCGCGTCTGGGCGTTGTCGTAAAGCTCGCCCGAGTTGTTGAACACCCGCACGTAGCCGGTGACGGCCAGTTTCGTTTCGTCTTCGTTGGCGATACCCACGTAGTCGGCCGCCCAAGTGATGCCGCTGGTGAAGTAGCGGATTTCGACGGCTATCTTGCCGGCCATCTGGCTCTTGATATTCCACTGCAAGGCATCGTTGCGGCCCGCGGGGAACGTGGTATCGACCAGATCAACCTTGTCCTGCTGGTCGAGGATGCGGAACTCGATCGACGTGGGATCGATGAGCGTATTGGCCCAGGCGAACTGGATGCGATTGACACCTTCCTTGACCGTCAGCAGGCGGTGCTCGCGGACCATGGTGATGTCTTCGGAGTTGTAGATCGTCAGTTGTGTCCCTTCGCGCGTGGGGAGGGTGACGACGTCCACGGCGGCGCCTGCCGGCCCGGCGGCCAGAAGCAGCGCGGCGAAAAACAGAACTCGAGGCGATCGATTCATAATGAACTTCCTAAAAAGCCCCTTGCCAGCCCCTATCTTAACTTGCCGCCAGTGGCAACGCAAAACAAGAGCGGTCCTTGGCGACGACTGACGGCGGACAGAACAAGGGTAAGACGCACGGCGGCAAAGAAAAGTTCCTCAATGTATCCGGCACACTCCCTGTGCCGTTGGCGGGGGCTACCGATCGCTGGCAAGCAAAGTCTATGCATTTGGGTATCGCCCGCACGATCGCAGGCCCAAGGCAGGTGTGAATTCTACTAGTTTACTCCACAAAACGGCACGCCCCCCTGGAAGAAGGGCTTTTGTCGCGTTTTCTGCATGTCATAATAGCAAAACCGTCTAAAACCTGTTTTCTTTTTATTTATATCTATTGCCAAGGGGCGGTGATTTGGGATAGGCTACGGAAGAGTGACGGTGGCTATCGGGGCCACCGGCGGGAAGCGAGGTCAAACTCACGGATCCCCGTTTTGTCAGAGAGCGTGCGCTGAGGACTCGAAAGCGCCAGATTAGGAGTTCCTGAAGGGATGTCGAAAAAACTGTTTGTGGGTGGATTGAGTTGGAATACGACAGATGAGGGTTTGCACGGCGCATTCTCGCGGTTTGGCGAGGTGGCCGAGGCGAAAGTAATAACTGACCGCGAAACGGGCCGGTCTCGGGGATTCGGGTTCGTAACCTTTGCGAACGACGAACACGCGGCAAGCGCCATTAACGAAATGAATGGCACGGAATTGGATGGCCGCGCCATCAAGGTCAACGAGGCCGAAGACCGCGGTTTTCGGTCCGGTGGCGGTGGCGGCGGCGGACACGCGTCCGGCGGTCGCGGCGGCTACAAGAGCAGCGGTGCGCGAAGTGGCGGACGTGGCGGTTACGATCGCGACCGATCGTAGCGCGATTCGACAGCCTCCTGCCTTATCTCCGCGATGTTCAATGTCGTAGGGTCGGACTGGCATGCGCAAAATCGACTTGACTGAGGCCGTGCGGTTCATCCCGTTCTCGTTCCATTCGTTGTTGGGCTGACTTGGGCGCGTGCGACCGCCGACTTCTTCGTCGGCGGCAAATACGGAACAAGTCAGAAAAAAGTGCTTCCAGCGGCATTTCTCCCGCTTGGCCGCCGAGACCAACCAACCGTTTTGTGTTATGCAGTGGTGTAGCCACATGGAAAAAAGGTGCTTTTTGGCGTTTTTGTGTCGATTTTCTACGTCCATGTGTATATTTTGCTTTCGCTAAAGGTGTTGATCGCACAGCGGAAACTGCGGGAATACGAACGCTTGACACTCTAATGGTTGTTTTGGCACAGCCGAAGGCCGTATCCAATTTTGTGCCATTCTGTACCATTTTTTGGGCATTTTGTGCCATTCTGTACCACTTTGTACCATTCTGCGCCAAGTGTGTTCATGCGTACAGTATATAGGAGTAGGACACATGGCGCTTTCTTTCAGATATTTGAGTGCAGAGTCAGAAAAATAATTAATTGTCATCATGGCGGGTGCGGCGGTTCGCGAGCGCTGCCTGGGCCGTAGGTGGGGCGAGGCGCGAGACCCACATGCCACTGTTTCCGCGCAGCCGCCGGCGCGGACGCCGACTTGGCCAAAGTCGGCGCCGCGCATTGCTAATGGCCCCCGGTTCGCTGCGCCGGGGGCTGGTCAAATTTTCAAAGAACAAATGCACGCGCCGAGTATTCAGGCCTGGCTGAATTTCAGCGCGCTTTATACCCACATAATACGCAAGAACGTTTCGACCCATTTGCACGCGGCGCGGATTTTGCGCCGCAAACCCAAGCGGTTGAGGCGTTTCCGCTTTCCGCTGCGGCCATACTTGAGAATCCGTCTTCACTGGTGTAGGTCTCTCTTGCCGAGAGAGACCAATATGCTTCGCACCGCCGGAGAACTTGGGGTCCGCCCCGAGATTCCTGGAATTGCCTTCTGCCGCACTGCCACGTTTTCCAGGTGCCACCCGCTCGACCGCCGAGACGTACAAATTGCGGCGGATCACGATTGATCCCTCGACGTTTTGAGGCTAGAATGGTCGCAGAGGAGGTTAAGATGGAAGAAAATCGAATTGTGATTGAGCTTGAGAGCTCGGACACTCCGGAGGAAGTCGCTGCCGCACGAAAACAGCGAGAGCAGTTTGACCGGAACAGTGCGTGGCTGCAAACGCACATCTTGGAGATTGGCGACAAGTACCGGGGAAAAGTCATTTGTATCGCCGGGCAGGAACTCTTCGTAGGCGATACCACGCGCGAAGCGGTCGCGCAGGCAACTGCTGCGCATCCAGAGGATAGCGGCTGGTTCACGCAGTACATTCCCAAGGAAAAGGTGGCACGGATCTATGCTCTGCCGAGGTGAGTGGTTGCTGTGCGACGACGGGATTGTCCGGCCGATCATGCGAGGGACAATTCTGGACGGTAATGGCCTGTGGCAGGACATCAAATTCTTGTTGGATACCGGCGCGGACAGGACTGTGATCAGCGCCAGCGTGCTGGAGGCATTGAATCAGAAAGGCGTTCAACCTAAGGACCGAATCGGCGGAGTTGGCGGCCTTGCCGAATCGGTTGATGTTACGACACAGATTCGCTTGGTGCGCGACGACGGTCAATGGGTTACGCTGCGCGGCACCTATGCAGCGTGTTTGGAACACGAAATACTGGACATCAGCGTGCTTGGTCGCGACATCTTGAATCTCTTTGCCGTTATCGTCGACCGCGCGGCGGATCGCGTGGTGCTGCTGCATGGCGCCGATCGTTATTCGATTCTGCCCCGCGCGTGAACGGTGTCAAACCGGCGCGACTTGCCTCTGGGAATCCCACCGGCGAGGCGCCCTCCGGGTCCGGTGGTTCGCTTGGGTCATACGTCCCCCGAATTCCCGGCGAACCAGTGAAAAGCGTTAACCACCCTGCTCGAAATGGCCACGGACAGCCGCGAGCATGCCGGCCGCACCCTTACCCGCCGGAATGAGAGTTGGCTTTGCAGTCGGTCGATTCGCGCGGACACGATCGGTGGCCGCGTGTTTCGCCGAAGTAGTTACGAGCACGAACAAGTCCGCTTGCCGAGCGTGCTGTTCCAACCGCTTGCTCGCATCGTGGTCGTGGAGAAACGAGACCTTTGCCCCAGAACCGCCGGCCGGTTGCCGTCGGGTTCCCAGAAGACGGGTCGGGGTCGTAGAGGTTCAGACGCACTGCCTCCAACAACGGCAGTCGCGTTCGTAGTCCCGCCGCGCCCAGGCTGGCGACCGGCGCCTTCCACACCTGCACCCCGCGCTGGCGGTCTACGTACCGGTAGGTGAAAGTTGCGGGCACGAGCAGCGCGAAGACAAGGCTTGCGGGCTCGCTCCCGAGTTCCCATCGTCGGCTTCCGCGTTCCTCGAAGACCGAGACGTAGAAATTGCTGACCGGCGCGAACAGGTTGTCCCGTGTTCAGCACACCGGGCACGTGTTCGTGCGCAGGCACCGCTCGGCACGAAAATGGCTGCTTCCGGCAAGACACAAGACGTCCGTTTGCGTATTTCTTCGGCAAGCGAGGCATGGCCCATGCTTTTTCGATGCGTGACCGGTACTCCCGGCAGGCGGAGCCTGACAAGCCGCTCGGCATCGGACGGCTTGTCCGGCCCGTAGCAGAGTGGCACGAAGAATCCTCTTCAGTGCCCCCCAAGGCGTATAAATCGCCCACCTGAGGTTGCGAGATAGCTGAAGCGGCCCTAGGCCCGCGATGGGCCCATGAGTTCTCAGATTGCAAGCCACCCTTTTTCCGTATAGAATGCATCGGAAACTTCGAACCTCTCGGCGAGTCAACATCCATGTATATTGTGAACAAGGTAGCCTTGAACAACTTCAAGTGCTTCACGACCTCGGTTGGGCCGAACGACGTGGAACTCCGTCCGCTTACGCTCTTCTACGGGTACAACAATGCTGGAAAGAGCGCGTTTCTTCGTGGCATCTGCATGATCCTTAACTCCCTTGCCGACGAGCGCACGGAGCCGCTCGCGATCGCTCCGCCAGTCTTTTCGCCGGAAATGACGCTGAGCGACGTAATCACCCAAGACAAAGGCGGGCGACTGGAAGTCAGGGTCGGACTCCATCAAGATGCGCCGCCGTCGACGGTTGACCTTAATTGGCGAATCGTCGCTCTCCCGGATCGCGGCACCCATGTCGTGGAGCACTTCGATGCAACCGACGAACACGGGACGCGGATGCTCGACGCGACATGGCTGGCTGGTGAAGAGAACGACGGAACCCTGTCCCGTTCTTACGAAGTCACGTTCGGGCATTCCACACCGATCGCCATTGCTTTCCAGTTCCACGGACTGTTGCCAACGACGCCCGCCCCCGCAGCGCCGGAGGAACTGCGACGGTTTCTCGAAGGCATCCGCCAAGTCTCGCCCAACACCGCTTTCTGGCTGAGTTCCCATCGTACTCACAGTCGGCGTTCTTTTCCGAAACAACCTTCTCGGCTGCGAATGGACGCCGATGGCAATGGCTTCGAAGCGATTCTGTTCCAGTCCTGGCGCCAGCCGGCCAAGGCACGCCTTTTTGAGTCCGTTTCCTCATGGTACGAACGGAATCTGGGTCAAAAACTGACCATTGTCGAGCACGCCAGGGAATTTGAACTCGCATTTGTCCCCCAGGGCTCGGCCTACCGTGTCAATATCTGTGACGTTGGCCAGGGACTCCAAGAGACACTGCCCTTGTTGACGGCGATACACGCGTTTAGAGGAGATGAGTTCTCGATAGCACAAGTCGCCGTCGAAGAGCCAGAGTCGCACTTGCACCCGAGTCTTCACGGTCCCTTAGGACGCGAGTTCTGTTCCTTGCTTGGACAGTCCGGAACTCCTCGGGTGCTACTGGAAACGCACTCGCAGAATCTGCTGCTTTCCGTCCAGCTTGAGATCGCCAGAAACTCGATTGCCCCCGAAGACGTACTGCTCTATTGGTTCCGGCCGCTAGGCGACGGATCCTCGCGCGCAGAACGAGTGGAGTTTGACTCGCTCGGCCAACCCACAGGCAGCTTGCCGCCGGGAGTCTTTGCGGACGACGTCCGACTGGCTCGGGAGCTGATCCTTCTGCAGGAAGCACATTTGAAACCATGAAGGTCTTCCTTGTTCCACCGCTGTTTTCTGATGAAGACGTCGATGCCGCGGATCTGATCGAAGTGATCTCACATGGCTTCGACGGCAGGCACGACGTTCTTGCAACCACTCCCACGAACTGTGACCCGATCAGGAGTTGGCTCGCTCAACAAGGAGAGTCGGTCCAGACTAAGTGTCGGCTTGCGCTTGACGAGAGCGCCGTGCGCGCCGCTACGCAGCCGAGCCTTTCGACGATCCGGATTGACGTTGGGTCCGAGGATAACTGGGGTTCTGTTCCCGTGCTTTCGCTGGGCACGGCGAAGTTGCTGCTACGGCGGGCATTTAGGATCTGGCTGGAGAATGACGTCAACGACGGAAACTTCCTTCTGGCCGTGGCCAAGGAAGAGGTTCGGCGGCGGCTGCTGGACGCGCTCCAACAGCAATGGATTTCAACCCACGGTTCGCGGTTGCGCAAGTCCTTTTTCGTCGCGTAGCGACGGCTCAATCGTCGCTACGCGACGGAGGGATGCCTGGGGACCGACGTCCGTGGGTTGAAACCCACGGCTACCATCGTGGCGTCGCTACGCGACGGACGGAACCGTGCTGCCCAAGCCCGCGCCAATCGCCCGGCCTGGATTGTCGACGGCCAACAGCGGATGGCTGCGATTTGTTCGGCCAAGATCAAGTCGTTTCCGATTTCCGTCTTCATTTTTCTTTCCTCCATCTTCCTTTCTTCATTATTTTGTTGTTCCTCTCCTGCGGCCTTCCAATTGACAGGGCGAGTGCCAGTCGCCATACTGCCTTCAGAATCTTCGAGACCGCGCAGGCAGGTGCGCGACGGCTCGCAACGAGTGAGAGTCTGTTCCAGAAGGCCTTGCGGCAGAGCTGGAGCTCCGGCTTTGGACGGCTAAAGCCGGAACTCCAGCCCAGGGCAGTGCCCCTTCTGGAACAGGCACTGGATGTTTCTGATGAATTCGCAACAAGTCACAACCCGAAGGAGATTGAACGTGCGAAGAGTCTTGATATGCCTAGTCGCCCTGCTGTACTGCGCTCTTGCGCAGGCAGCGGGAATCGATTCCCTCAAGTCCTTGGACCTGGGGAATTTCGAAATCACGCGAATCCGCGAAGTAAAGTCCCCCGCGGACCTCGGATTAAAGAATACGGGGGCTTGGGTGACGGGCAAGCCGGTGGTCTGCGTGGAGGTTTCCGCCAAGAAGGGTTCGGACAGCCGCGTGAAAATGAACATCGCTCTTCCGCTTCGTGAGGACTGGAATAAAATCTACCTCGCTAAGGGCAACGGCGGACTCGGCAACAACACGTCTGCGGACCAAGCATACTATGATGCACTCCTCGGCTACGCGGCATCGCACAACGACCTTGGAACCGATGACTGGCAGCACAGCCCCGATTTGAAGTCCGTTATCGCCGACTTCGGGCACCGCGCGATTTACCGGACTGCGATCGTCTCCAAGAAACTGATTGCCGCGTATTACGGCGAGGACCCCAAGTACTGCTACTACTCGGGCGGCTCAACGGGCGGGCAGGAAGGCTTGTCGCTGGCGGAGCGACACCCCGAACTGTTCGACGGCATCGCGGTCTTCTTTCCCGTCACCAACCGCACGCGTCTGCACACGCGCTTTGCCTACGAGCGGAAGGTCTTGGCCCCCAAAGCGTACTTCACGCCCCGCGAGATCGAAAAGATTTCCGACGCCATCGTGGCGCAAAACCGCGGGAACACCGGCGAGTATCCGGAAAAGGACTACCCATTCTTGAAGAATCCCGAGAGGGCAAAATGCGATTATTCCAAACTGACGTTCTTGACGGCCGAGCAGCTTGAAGTATTGAAGAAGATTCACGACACCGTGAAGGACTTACATGGGCAGTACATTACGGTCGGGTTTGTTCCCAGCGCGGAACTCGCCGACGGCGGGAAGTCGCTGCTGAAGGGCTTCACCGGCGACTGGATCTACCCGATGGCGCTGGGGGCCGCGTATAGTGTCCCGGATGTGACTTTCGACGGGGATCTCAAGAAGGTCGAAGACCTATTCGCAAAAGATAGCAACGCCTTGCCGCACCTCGAAAACTTCAAGAAGCTCGGGCATAAGCTGATCATTATCCAAGGCAAGCTCGACACCATCGTCCCGGCGCAGTATGCCAAGGAATACTACGACGCCGTCGCCTTGCGCAACGGCGGGATGGAAAAGAGCAGGGCTTTCGCCAGGATCTTCTTCGTTCCGGGAATGTGGCACGGCAACATGACAAACTGCAACCCTCTCTCTTACGTGCGAAATTGGGTTGAGAAAGGAGTTGCGCCTCAAAGTATCGATATAGGAGTGCAATACAAGGCGAATCGCTACCCACAGAAAGTGGACGTTTATTGACCAGTAAATTGCCCTCACCCCTGCCCCTCTCCCATCCTGCTGGGTACAGCAGGCGGGAGAGGGGAGACTTTCCGGATAGCCTCTTACAGCGACCAGCCTTTGCGGTATTCGCGGCGGACGTACTGATTCAGCTCCGGCAAGTTCGTGCAGCGCATGTTCGCGCCGTCCCATTCGACCTTCTTGCCTTGCCCGGCGAGCTGGGCCAGGTTGCCGACCAACAGGGCCTCGAGATACGGCCCGGAGACGTCGGGGAAATTGGAGCTGGGCGGATCGCCACCCTCCTTGATAGCCCGCAGGAAGTCGGCGTGGATGCCGCGGGTGCGTGCATACTTCTTCTTCGGCGGCGTAAACTGCCGGTGCTGCTCCTCGGGCACGATCCGCGCGCCGCCGCAGTACTCGTCGCAGTACATGTAGCCCTTGTCGCCCACGAAGATGGTTCCGCAGGAGGTCAGATTGAGGCCATACTTGGCCGCCAGCTCGTCGGCCACATGCGGATGGTTGAGATTCTTGGCGCCGAAGAGCTGGTCGTCATGGTCCTTGGCGATCTGCGCGCGGCGCTTCCCGCCGTACCAATAAGCCTTCAACGGCGGAAGGCCCGGCCGGGGGAATTCATAGCATAGCGTAGTGAACGCCGGCCAGACTCCGGGATTGCTTTCCTCCTGCTCGATGACCGTGACACTCGTCGGGTACTTCAATTGCAGGCCCCAGTGAGCGGCGTCAAAAGCATGGACGCCCACGCAGGGCAGCAGGCCCGTGCCGTAGTCTTTCCAGAAGTACCAGGCAGGTGTGCCCCCACCAGGGTGCAGGCCGGAGCGATAATGGCACCAGGGGCCCGGGCCGATCCACTCGTCCCAATGTACGCCGGCCGGCGCTGGCTCGTCGGGCCTCCGCACCTGATCGCCATAATACTGGGATGTCCAGGTGTGCGTCTCCCGCACGGTCCCGATCGCGCCGGCTTCGAGGTACTCGCGGAGCACGCGGATGCTTTCGCTGGCGTGCCCCTGGTTGCCCATCTGCGTCATGACCTTGTACTGGCGTGCTGCCTGGCCCAAGGCGCGGGCCTCGTAGATGTCGTGCGTCAACGGCTTCTCGCAGTAGACATGCTTGCCCAGCTTGATAGCCATCATCGTGGCGCAGGCGTGGCTGTGGTCCGGAATGGCAATGAACAGCGCGTCCACTTGCTTGTGCATCTCGTCGAACATCTTGCGGTAGTCGTAGTAGGTCTTGACCTTCGACCGCGTGCCGGGGACATTTTTGTCCAGCCAGTCCAAGGTGGCGCCCATCCGCCGGTCGTCGATATCGACCAACCCGACCAGGTGCTCGCTGGCGGCTACCGGCACGTGGGCCATTCCCCGCCCGTTGGCGCCGATACAGACCATGTTCAGTTTCGAATTGGGCGATCGCTCGGCCAGGACGGCTGGCACGCCCACGACCGAAGCGCTGGCCGCCAGGGCGGCCACGCCTGCAGAATGCTTGAGGAACTCACGACGTCCGAGGTGGCTAGACATAACAGACCCCCTTTAGGTTGTTGGCAGGATGAATCATGGAGGCGCGCCGCCGTTGGTTCGGCGCTCAAAACGCCTGTCGCGATTATAGTTGCCGCAGAGGCGCGTGGCAACGATGGAGTCGTCAAATCCGTCGGGGAATTCATGCCCACAGTCGTTGCAGCGGCGCGCGAACTGCGGCGTGAGAGGTTCTGAAGTCGCGGAGCAAACTGGGGCTGCCATGGATTACACTCCTAATGTAGTGTCTCACGCAGATTGGTATTTATGGCAATCGCTGGAGTCCCGCCTTTAGGCGGTATTTACCGGCTAAAGCCGGGACTCCAACAAACACGGCAATTCGGAGACACTGCACTACCTCGTTGGAAACGATTTACTGCTCGATTATAGTCGTTAGCCCGTCGAGGCGATAGCGGGCGACCGGCTGGATCGTTCCGCCCGGCCAGCGGACCGTCACGCCCTTCACTTCCGTTTGCTTGCCCAGGCCGACGGTCACCGGAAGTTCCACTTGCGAGAGGTAACTGCGCGTGGGCATGACCTGGCGGCGGAGCACGCGGTCGCCTAGATCGACCTCGACCACGGCCCCGATGGCGTCGCGGTTGCCGTGCGTTCCCACCAACTTGAAGCGGAGGTAGTGGGCGCGACCGTTCAACTCGTTGCGCAACAGCAGGGGAGGGCCGTTGTTCTGCGTGAGGACCACGTCGAGGTCGCCATCGCCATCGATGTCGGCATAAGCCGCGCCGCGGCCCACGATGGGCTGGAAAAGGTCCGTCCCGCACTTGTCCGGGCCCACGCAGACGAATTCGGTCGACTGCCGCGGGCCCGCGTTCCAGAAGAGCTTTGCCGATTGCCGATACTGCTGGCTGGCCTGCACCTTGTGGATGTCGGCCTCCAGGTGCCCGTTGGCCGTGAGCAGGTCCAAGCGGCCGTCGAGGTCGTAATCGAAGAAGAACAGGCCGAATTTCAAATCCAATCGTGAGGCCGGACCGATGCCGCAGGCCACGGCTTCATCGGCGAACAACAGCGGCTGTCCTTGCGAGACATAAAGCGCGGTCATCTCGTTGGCGAAGTTACTGATCGCCACGCCGAGCGAGCCGTCGTCGCGGTGCCAGGCAGCGTCGATGCCCATCGCCCCGCGGGCCAGGCCGGAGGAGTCGAAGGCCAGCCCCGTTTGCATGCCGATCTCCTCGAACGTGCCGTTGCCCCGGTTATGGAAGACGAAGTTCTGTACGGTATCGTTGGCCACGATAATGTCCAGGAAACCGTCGTGGTCCAAATCGACGAAGGTGACGCCCAGACTCTTGGCCATGGGCTTGCCCGTGGCCGGATTGTGTACTTCGATCCCGGCGGACTTCGAGACGTCGCGGAAGCGGCCGTTTCCTTCGTTGTGATAGAGGCGGCAATTCGTGCCCTCGAACGAGACCGGCGGGCCGTACGCGCGACCGAGCCCGGTGAGCACGAAGCCCTGGCTGAGATCGGCCTGACGCGACCAGCGCACGTAATTGCAGACGAACAGATCGAGCTTCCCGTCGTTATCGTAATCGAAGAAGCCGCAACTGGTGCCCCATTGATCGGCGTTGCCGCCCAGCCCGGCTTCGACGGTGACGTCGCGAAACTTGCCGCCGCCCAGGTTCTTGAAGAGCCGGTTTCCACCGACCCCTGAGATGAATACGTCGACGAGCCCATCATTGTCGTAGTCGCCCACGGCAACGCCCATAGCGTACATCGAGACGTCCAGCCCCGAGCCGGCGGTGACGTCGGTGAAGTGGCCCTTGCCGTCGTTGTGATAGAGCTTCAACGTCGGCCGCGTCGCCCGCCCGGCGGCGTCGCCGGCCGCTTCGCGCCAGGGCCAGGCCGTGGAATTCACCAGCAGCAGATCTTGGTGTCCGTCGTTGTCGAAATCGAAGAACGCGCAGCCCGAGCCCATGGTCTCCGGCAGGAGTTTCTCGCCGTAGGCGCCGTTGTAGTGAACGAAGTCGATGCCCGCCGCGCGCGTCACGTCGGTGAAACGAACGGCGGGAACCGTTTCCAGGGGCTGGTCGCGGACTTGCGGGGCGATCGCCACCGTCGCATGCACCGCAGGCGGTTCGCGGCGATACCAATTCCACACGACCAGCGCGGCCGCCGCGCAGCCCCCCAGGGCCAGAATTGCCAAGGACCAGCGGAGCGCCCGGCCAATGACGGCGTCGTCGCGCAGTTCTTCGTCCGGTTCGTCGCAGGGATTCGGCGAGGGTTCGGTCATGAATCGTCTCCGGTCAAGGCGGGGATGGCGGGGTTGGGGGCTGCCGGAGCGGATAGATGGCTGCCCGTTCGGCCGCACGATTTGCCGCGGGGTATTTCCTCCGGGCCGCGGCGACGGCCCGATCGCGGGCGTTGTCGTCGGGTCTATAGCGGGCATGCAGTTTGCGATGCTGCGCCGCTTGCTCGACGTCGCCAAGCTGAGCGTACAGCAGCGACAGATTGTAGTGCGCGTTGACATTCTCCGGATCGAGCGCGAGCGTCTTCTGGAACTGCGCGACGGACTGCCGCAGCAGCGCCTGGCGTTCCTCCGCGCGGGAGGGACCGCGGATTTGCTTGGCGCGGTCGAAGAGAGTCTCGCCGAGAAGGTTGATCACCTCGTAGTCCTGGCTGAAATCGAAGTGCCGCTTGAGCATTTCCGCGCTGCCGCCTTCCAGCACGCTGCGGAAGTTCTGCTCGGCTTCGGCCAGATGCCCCTCTTGGCGATTGACCAGGCCGCTGAGCCAGGCCACCGTCCACGGCGGAGGCGGCGGATCGCTGTGCAGGGCCGCGCGCCGCGCGGCTTCCACGGCCTCGTCCAGGCGGCCTTCCGTATAGTACACCCGCGCGAGATTCAGCGGCCCGTCGTAGCGCCCCAGCTTTTCCACTTGCGAGAACGCCTCGGCCGCCTGCCGCAATTCCGCCTTCCCCTTCAACAGCAACCCGATGCCGTAATCGTTCCAACGTTGCCACGGGGGAATCTCCGACGGCCGATTACCGGCCGCCGCGCGGCCATCGATGGGCAGCACGATCTCGTCGGCAGCCACCGTGGTGATCGGCAAGTCATTACGGTAAGGGCTACCCGGGGTGTTGCCGCGAATGGGCAAATCCCCGGCTTTCGCCGCGGCGGCGATGAAGCTCATGTACCTCGCGTCGAACTTCCGATATTGCAGTTTCACCGCAATGCTAACCGGACCGGCAAGATCCGGCGGAAGGTCCAGGGCATAGTGGACGGTTTGCGCAGCGCCGGGCGGGATCTGGTTGTCGTACAACGGCACGAAGATGTCCTGCGGGTTGCGCCGGTCGATACGGTTGCCTTCGCGGTCGAGCATAAAGACGTTGACGAAGTGGCTCCAGGGATCGACCTGCCGCCCGTCGTCCAAGGCGCCGCTACGGCCAATCGTCTTGCCACCGCTGCTGACGGTTACGTCCAGCCAGACCTCGTTCGAGTCGACCGTCCCCTGGGTAAAGGGATGGCCCAGTTTCAAGGTGCGGATCACCACATCGAGGAGGTACTTTTGGCCGGCCCGCAGCGCGGGAACCGCGGGCCGCAAGGGCGCCACCAAGGGCGCATCGATAGTGCTGCCTTCGTGGATTGCGAAAATATCAACGCGGGCCACGCCGCGCAGATAGTCCTCCTGAATCTTCACCAGGTCCGGCCGTTGGCGCAGCCAGGCGATGCCAGTGTTGGCGGCCGGGAACAAGTGGTCGTGGATGCTCAGCTCCTTGGCGCCATCGAAGAATTTGGCCCCGAAGTCGTTCGAGGCGAGCAGCGGCATGTGGCAGGCCGCGCAGTTCGTCTTGGCTTCGTCGGGATAGTAGAAGCTCCGCGCCCCATGGCCGGAAACCCCACTGAGCAGATAGGTGTCGTAATGGTTCTGTCCGCGGAGGAATTTGTAATCGTTGACGTCTTCGGGCAGGTGGACCTTGTGGCAGGTGGAGCAGAACTCGGCCGTGCGATGGAAAGGCTTCAAGAAAGTCCGTTTATGAAAGGACGGCTTGGCCTTGATCAATTGGCGGTTGACCCAGCGGAGCAGAGGGTTGTCGCTATAGGCGAAGGGATATTGCAGCGGTTCCTCGATCGTGTAATCGGCGTTTCCCCGCGTGCTGTTGACGTTGGTGATCGCGTGACAAACGGAGCAGGAAATTCCCACTTGTGCCGTTGGATCATTGACGTCGTCGTAGGCGGGGTTGTCGAACGCGCCGCTGAAGAACGGCACAGGATCGTGGCAGCCTGCGCACCAGCGGGACCGTACGACCGTACCCTCGCGCTTCTTGGAGAACTCGCGGGTTTCGCGGACACTTGCCAGATAGGCCGGATTGTTGAACGAGCTGATATGGTGGACGCTCTGGGCCCAGCCCGCGTGGATGTCGGCATGGCAGTCCAGGCAATAACGGTCGTTGTCCAGCGACTTGGCGGGGATGAATTTGCCCGTGGCCGTTCGTACCAGCGAAGGGTGAAAGTACTTTTCTCCCTCAGGAGGGCCGACGGCGTTCCAACGGCGAGGATCGGCGCGATGCAATTGGATCATGGCCGCGCACAGCACGCACACCACGCCGGCATACACCAACCCCGCGCGCCAACGGATCCGCGGGCCGGCCAGACGGTGCAGCCAGTAAAGCCAGATGATCACCAATGGCGAGATGACGTGCAGCCAGTACGCGGTCACACGGGCCGCGGGGGCCTTGAGTTCCAGCGTTCCCAGCCGCGTGAGCAAGACGCCGCTTGCCAACAACAACACCGAAGCCACCAGCAGGACGTAGCCGATCCGCACGGCCCGCCGATTACGGCGTTGGAGCGTGTTGCGTAAATGGATGGCCGCAAAGACCAGAAATGGCACGATCAGTACGAACCCCAACAGCAGATGGCCGAGGAACATGTACTGATAGAAGTAGTTTTCGTAGACGCTTCCCGAGGCCGCCTCCAACGCGGTAATGGCGGCAAGGTAAAGCGAATTAGCCCCCAAAAGGGCCACTAGAACCGATACGACCAGCAAAAGCCGGCGCAAGCGTGGACCTATGGCCGGTACAGTCCGCTTGGCCGGCCGTGGCTGCCCGATTGTTCCAGACACCGAAGTTCCCAGGGGTGAAAATCCACAATACAAACCCAGATAAATATTATAGGCCAGGGGGCGATCAACGGCAAATTCACCATGAAGTACGAGGTCCGTGTCTCCGCTTGCCAAGCTATCGGCGGAGGACTGCGATTACGCGGAGAAGCAGCCGAAACCGCTGAATCCGTTTGAATGACGAGAGCCCAAAGGTTAGCCTCTTAGTACCGGTCCAGAAACAACTCCCCTCTCCCGTACGCGGGAGAGGGGCAGGGGGTGAGGGCAGATGCGGCCAAAACGCGGAGTTGTTTCTGGACCGGTACTTAGCGGTGTCCGAGGTTCGCAACTACCACGCCCACGGCCGCCAGGAGAGAACACAACGTGGCGAGGCCGCCGACGATGATCCCGAACCAGGCACGACCGGCGCCGGAGAGGTCCGGATTTTTCTTGATTGCACCTAACGCGACGCAGCCCGTGATGATGGCCCCGATGGAGAATGGCAAACCACACAGCGGAATAACGCCAAACAACGCCAGATAGCCGGAGGCGATGGCCGATATGGGCCGGCCGACGGGCAACAACATCCGCTCCACAGGGCTCGCGGAAGGCATGTTGGCTCGGCGCAGTTCCTCGTCGAAGTACTCGCCGCAGAACCGGCACTTCTTGGCGACCGCCAAAATCGATTCGCCGCAAGATGGACAGTTCTTCCTCTCGCTGGATTCGGACATTGCAGCTCTCCTCTGACAAGGAATTTGCCTTGCTGACTTAGAGGCCAGTATACTTGGGAGTATCGGTTAATCAAGGGGAGTATCGTGACGTCGACTAGGGACCGGCGAATCAATAACTATCGCATGGTTGCCTTTTGCTCCGCGAAAGTTGCGCAACTTTCGCGGAGCGAAAGACGACACTTATTTCTGTGTCAGTCCTAACCCAAACGGGAACGGCCGGACCATCACATTCCGGCTGCACTACTGCGTCCGATCTACGGCGAGCCCTTCGCCGTGGACGGGCCGCGCGTGGTCGCGCCGCCAGCGGCAGTGTCAAAACGGAAATTCTCCCAGACGGGGGTACGGGCCCAGCCGCCGAGGCCGATCTTGCCGCTCGTTAGACTAAAGGCTTCCGCGACGTTCAGAAGCGTCCCTGCCACTTGCGCCGCTTTGTCCGCCGGCGAGGCAAATGGCAGTTCACGAACGAACTTCAGCGTGCCCGAACGAGTCGCCTCGATCCGCCAGTGTTGGAGCGGGCTGCCGTTGCCGAGGTTTTGGATCGGTACCGACGGTCCTATCTGGCTGATCGTGCCATGGATCCGTTTTTCGAATCTGCACGACTTCTCGCCAAAGTTCAGCCGATACCAATGGTCTTTGTCCTGATAGAAGAAATAGACATAGAAGTTCCCTTCATGACCCAGTGCGCTCACATCGACGTCGATCGTCACATCCGGGCCGTGGTTGGAATCGTTGTTCAAGGTCACATGATCGGGCCTGAAGTCACCGCCCCTCATCCTCAGGTTGCTGCATTGGTAGTAGGTGTACAACGGCAGGTCGGCTGGATTTATAAAATTAACCTCTGTCCAGCCACTGTAGATCCAGACGTAGGAATAATCCGAGTCGCCGACAGAATTGTAGGCCTTCACGCGATAGGAGGTATTGGCCGTGGCGGAAAGGCCCGTATCCGCATAGCGGGTGACATTGGCGCCCGCGGTCGCGATCTGTGTGTAGACCCCGTTGATCTTGCGCTCAATGCGGAAACCACTTTCGTTATAGGCGTTGTCCGTCCACTGCAAGTCCACTCTGCTCCCGCCAACGACTGTGGCGCGCAGGTTGGTCGGTTGGCCTGGCCGGCTCGGCGAACCATTATTGGGGGGCAACATGATCACGGCATCGATTCCCGCCCGTACCGGGGTCCGCGCTTTCTCCAGCAAATATCCCTGCGCCTGGTCGCGCGGCGGCTCCTTTTCCTTGCTCCACCAATTGCTGCCAGCCTTGTCCGCATTGTTGTGACCGTGGGTCTCAGCGCCCCACAAGCCCTGCGACCCGCGGACCGCATAATAGATCGCGATCTGACCCCAGGAAGGGTAGGGATACTGCTTCTTGATGTCCACATAGACGCGGCGAATCGGGTTATCCTTCGGCGTCTCCGGCAGCCGCCCGCAGGTATAGATGGCCTGCCCGACATCGAATGGGACATACATGACGGCCGACGGCCAGTTGTTCACAACATGATAGGCAGCGTCAGGCACAACCCTGAAGTTGAACTCATCTCCTTTCGGGAAGCATCCGCCGGCGCAGGACCAAACCTTCACTTTCTTGCGGACCAGGTCCATGCCGTTCAGGGGACTGTACTGATCCGGACCGGACTGCAGCAGGGCTTTCAGGTTGTTCAGATAACCGGTCGTGACGATGGTCACGCTGCGATCGGGCTGAGAAGCCAGAATTTTCCGGTACAGATTTGCAGCCAGAGGGCATTCCGACGCCGATTTCAGCTTATGGGGAAATTCGCTAGCGATCTGACCGCAGTATTCCCCGACTCCGCCGATATCTGGCGGGACCCCGATAGGAATGCCGGGCTTGCCGTAGTAGACGTTGATCGCATCCATGCACAGTGGCGTCCCGCCGTTGCGGGAAGAGACCATCATGGCGATGATCTTACACTCTCCCAAACTGGCCAACCCATGCAACGCGGCAATGTCGCCTACATCGTCATGGTCGCTCGACATATCCGAGTCGAAGATGATGCGGGGAATGTCGGCCTGCTGGGCGGACCAGAGCGGTCCGCTCGCGAAGACCATGCAGGGGATGAGGATCGGCAATAGGCGGATGCAGCGGCGCAGGTTCATCGGCGGCTCCTGACAGGACGACTACGGCCGGCCGCGCACGGCCAGCAGATTGTTGCCACTAAGGCAACGGGCATATTCATATCCATCGACGCGCCCGCCGACAACCAGACCATTCTGCTAGGAGATTTGATTTCCGGCGGCGGTATTCAGCCTAGCCAGCGAGAACTGGTGAGTCAAGGGGCGCACAACGGAGATGCCCACAGCCGCAGTAATTCTGCGAATGGCTCGGGAATAATTGCTGTCGTTCGAGTATCTAATAGACGGCAGACCGCTTTCGACTGACACCAAGCTGGAGCGCCAGCGAGGTCGCTATTGTCCCCACGGCGGCGCTTCGCGCTTGCTATGGATTGTGCCAATCTCGACTGTGGGTGGTTTTCATCAAAAAACGAGGTATACGATGCGCTGGGTAATTCCTTGGTGTCTAGTTGTTGTCGTTTCGACGGGTTGTGGTGTTGAGAGGAATGCAGCGCCGCGCACCGCCGACAAAGAAATGGTCCACAAGTCGGCCGACGCAAGGCCGGCTGCCTCCCAGGAATCAATTGCGGCGGGCAAGACCAAACCGTCTCAGCCGCCCGGCGCCGAGACCTTGCAACGCAAGATCATCCATACGGCCACGCTCACCCTGGTTGTCGAACACTTCGATCCTGTGCCCGAAGAGGTCGCCGCCCTGGTGGACCGTTTCGGCGCTTACGTGGCCCGCTCCCAGATCATGGGAACGGCCGGCTCGCTCCGACGCGGGCAGTGGACGGTCCGCGTGCCGGTCGAGCGCTATGAGGCGTTTCTCTTGGCTGCCGGCAAGCTGGGCGAGATCCATAACCTCAATTCCGACTCCCAGGATGTGACCGAGGAGTATTACGACGTTGAGGCCCGCATCCGCAACAAGAAGCAGGAAGAGACGCGACTGAACGATCTGCTCGCCAAGGCCGCGGGCCGACTGGACGAGGTACTGACCCTCGAACGCGAGATCACACGGGTGCGGGGAGAGGTCGAGCAGTTGCAGGGGCGGCTGCACGTGCTGGATAGTGTGACGGCGATGAGCACGGTGAACCTGGAAATCAGCGAGATCAAGGAGTTCGTTCCCGGGGAACCGGTCAGTTACCGCACGCGCGTCCGCGGGGCATGGGAGGACTCTCTCGCCGCGTTACTTTCCATCGGGCAGTCCTTGTCTGTCATGCTCGTGGCCCTGTCGCCCTGGGTCGGCGTCCTGCTGCCCCTTTTGCTGGCGGTGGTTTTTGTGCGACGGGTACATTCAGCACGAAAACGCTGACGACTTGCTCTCGTTCCGGTTTCGGGTAGTGCAACTGAGCCGACTGGCGTGGCAGAATTTCGAGGAACGGACCAGCCCGATCCTTGCGGCGTTGATGGCGAATATGTAAAGTGAACCGAAAGAGGGGGCACAGGTCAAGCTGGCTTGCTTGCGGATGCTGGCCAAGCTGCAACTCGACCCTGCCCGACGGGAATTGGTCTCGGGCTTTATCGATTCGGCTTTATCGATTCGTACCTTCAGCTTACAATAGAAGCATGATATCTTGAATCGCCGATTGGTTTGCCACCCGAAACTATGAATTGCTTGCGTTCTCCTGTTTATTGGATCGTGGTTGCCGTAGCCATTTTCGTGTCCGTCCTTACGTTACGCGCGGAGGACACCTCGCCGAGTGCCATTCCGCAGCAAATTCGCCGGCCGGTGAGGGTCACGATTTCCAAGGAGACGACCTGCCTTACGGGGCCAATTCGGTCGGACGGCTGGCTGGATTATGCAACCGCGATCAACGAGCGATGCAGCCGCGGCGTAACGGCGGAGAACAACGCTGCAATTCCGTTTTGGCGGTCAGTCGGGCCGAAGGATATTCCCAAGGAGAAGCGGGAGCGTTTCTTCAAGATGCTAGGAATCTCGCCGCTGCCGGACCAGGGGCAGTACCTGGTTCAACTCTATGAGCACTTGCAGTACGTGAAGGACGGTCCTGCGTCCGGCACGCCGGAGCGGAATCAGTGGGAGGGCGATATTACGCTCGACCAGCCGCGTCTAGCGCAGTCGCGGCCATGGTCTCGCAAGGAGTTCCCCGTTCTGGCAAACTGGCTGGACAGCAATGCGAAGCCGTTGGAAGTCCTCTGCGCTGCCGCGGATCGAACCAGGTTCTTTGAGCCCCTTGTCGTCAAGGCAAACGGCTCGTTGTTGGACGCGTTTGAGATCATGGATCTTTCCGGTTTTCGTTGCGCGGTGGAACTCTTGCGACTGCGCGCTATGCAAGAGGTGGCTGAGGGCAAGGTCGATGCGGCATGGCGGGATCTGCTTGTTTGCCATCGGCTTGCCCGCTTGATGGGGCAAAAGGCGCTGCTCGTCGACGGAATCGTGGCTCGCGGGCTGGAGAGATCGGCCTATGATGGAGAAGTGGCGATCATTCACCACGCGCATCCAACGTCGGAAAAACTCACGCAATTTCGCCGCGAATTGTTGGAATTGCCCGGCCTGCCGCCTATGGAGAGTTATTTCCTGGGGGAACGATTGTTTAGCCTCGATTTTGTATGGAGCGTCGCGGCAGGCGATCCGGCGGCATTGAGACTATGCGGTGGTTTTTCCCTTAAAGACCGCAATAAAGAGAGCCGCACACAACTGCTCGCCGACCGCCGTGTCGATTGGGATATCGTGTTTCGCAAGTATAATGCCGGGCTCGATGAAGTTGAGAAGGCATGGCGGCAGCCGACCTTATTTCAAAGATACCAGGCTTTGGGGAAGTTGGATGCAGCCGCTCGCGTTGCTGCAAACCGCGTCATCGATCCTGCTGAGCTCGCGAAGTTTCTATCGCCACAGACTTCCAAGGCGGATATTTCGCGGCAACTCGCCGACATTCTCTTCGGTTCTGACGGCGTCGCCGGTTTCGAGGTTTACGCGGTCGCGGAGGCGCTCAACGCTGTAAGAACCCAGTTGACGGATTTTGCCTTCGCCCTGGCCGAGTATCACAACGATCGCGCCGCCTATCCAGGCAGCCTTGCCGAGTTATCGCCCAAGTATATCGCCGATATCCCCAAGGATCCTTTTTCCGATCAAGCGTATTGTTACCGGCCGCAAGGCAATGGCTATTTACTGTACAGTGTCGGCAGGAACGGCAAGGACGATGGCGGGGCAAATTCGTTGGATGACCTCAAGAAGTATGCCGGCGCGACGGATTTCGATAAGCTGCCGGATGATATCGCCATCCGCACGCCGTAGGTCCTGAACCGCTCAAGCTTCGCGCACAAGGATGGTGACATTCGTCTGGGCGTTTGGCAAGGAGAAGACGGCAGGCATTCTGTGTTCGCGTCGGCATGGCAGCAACGCTCCGACACGCTGTGGCTGTCGGCTTGACAGGCACGGTCTGCCGTGTTCTGCTAGAGTTTGGCTACGCGCGCCCCCCGGAGTAGATCGATGGACCACGACCGCCTTTTCAAGGAATTGCTGACAACATTCTTCGTGGACTTCCTGGAAGTGTTCTGTCCGGAGTTGGTGACGTACCTGGATCCTGGCTCGCTGGAGTTTCTGGACAAGGAGGTCTTTACGGACGTCACCCACGGTGAACGTCACGAGGTAGACCTCGTGGCGAAGGCGAAGTTCCGCGGACAGCCCCTGGGCTTCCTGATCCACCTCGAATCGCAGGCCCGGCAGCAGACCATCTTCTCACAGCGCATGTTCACGTACTTCGCCCGTTTCCATGAGAAATACGACTTGCCTGTCTACCCGATCGCGCTGTTCTCGTTTCAGACGCCAAAGGAGCCGGAACCCGACGAGTACCATATCGACTTCCCTGATTTGGCCGTGCTCTCGTTCCGGTTTCGCGTAGTGCAACTGAACCGACTGGCGTGGCAGGATTTCGAGGAACGGACCAGCCCGATCCTTGCGGCGTTGATGGCGAATATGCAAAGGGGACCGAAAGAGGGGGCACGGGTCAAGCTGGCTTGCTTGCGGATGCTGGCCAAGCTCCAACTCGACCCTGCCCGACGGGAATTGGTCTCGGGCTTTATCGATTCGTACGTTCAGCTTACAATAGAAGAAGAACAACAGTTCGGGGTGGAGTTGCAGGACCTTCACCCCCAAGAAAGGGAGAGCGTGATGGAGATCGTAACAAGTTGGATGGAACGAGGTTTGGAACAGGGCCGACAAGAGGGCCGACAAGAGGGCCGACAAGAGGGCTTGGATCACGAGCGCAAGTTGGTGCTGCGTCAACTGCGCAAGTGCCTCGGCGATCTTGACCCGGCAGTGCAACAGCGGATTGAGAGCTTGTCGACCGAACGCCTCGATCAACTCGGCGAAGCCCTCTTCGATTTCAGGTCGCTTGCCGACCTGGACGCTTGGCTGCAATCAAATCCCCGGTAGAAATGCCTTTACGTCCTTCCGCATCCAACCAACGAGTTCGTTCTCTCAAGGCAAAGGCCAAAAACAAGAACGCGGCGACGACCATGAGTACATGGTGCCCGCGCCGCACTCCAAAATGCCCGTTTCCTTGCCGTTTGCCCTTATGGATATCTCCACCCTTCGCCATTACCTGGACAACGCCGACGCCGCCCAGGAGTTCCTCAATCGCCTGGGGGTGATTGATCTCCGCCGCGCCCACGCGGCCCTGGTGAGCATGGCCTCCACGGGCATCACGCTCGACCTCCTGGCGGGGATCTGCGATCAACTTGGCCAAACCCTGGCCCGCTGCCCCGATCCCGACATGGCCCTCAACAACCTGGACCGCTTTGTGGGCCAAGCCCGCAATCCGCTGAGCATCGGCACGCTCTTCGAGCGCGACGCCACGGCCCTGCCTACGCTCGTACAGATTTTCTCCACCAGCCAGCATTTCTCGGACCTCTTAATTGCCGACCCCGAGGGCTTCGACCTGTTGCGGCTGACCGAGGGGGCGCCGGTGGCCCGGCAGATGCTCGTCGAGGACCTGGTTGCGGAAATCTCGGCCCTGGAACACGAGCAGACCGTGTTGCGTTCACTGCGGCGCTTCAAACGCCGCGAAACGCTGCGGATCACCTATGGCGACATCATCCGCGAGCAGAGCCTGCAAACGGTCACGGCACAAATCTCCTACCTGGCCGACGCCATCCTCGAAGGGGCCCTCCGCGCGGCCTGGCGGAAGATCCGCGGGCAGCGGGGCGATCCCATCGGCCCCGACGGCCAAGCGGCCCGCTTCGTGATCCTCGGAATGGGCAAGCTTGGCGGCTGCGAACTGAACTATTCCAGCGACATCGATCTGATTTTTCTGTACGACGGCGAGGGCAAGACCAACGGCGCTCGTCCGATGAGCAACCACGAGTTCTTCGACCACCTGGCCCGCGAACTCGTCCGCCTGCTGACCGAGAACACCGAACTGGGGACGGTCTACCGCGTCGATTTGCGTTTGCGGCCCGACGGTCAGCGGGGGCCGATGGTGATGAGCCTGCCGGCGATGCTCGCGTATTACGACGGCCGCGGCCGCACCTGGGAGCGGCAGGCCTACATCAAGGCCCGGCCGGTCGCCGGTGATCTTGAGTTGGGCAACCAATTCCTTGCCCAGCTTTCGCCCTGGATCTATCGCCGTTACCTGGCCCGGGCCGACATCAGCGGCATCAAGGCCCTGAAGCGGCGGATCGAGCAGAATGTCCGCGGCGACGACCAGGGCCGCGACGTGAAGGTGGGCCACGGCGGTATTCGCGACATCGAGTTCGTGATCCAGTTCCTGCAATTGCTCAACGGCGGCGACCTGCCCCAACTGCGGACCGCCAATACGCTGGAGGCCATGATCCGCCTGGAGCAGTGCGGCTGCCTGACCAACCAGGAACGGGTGTTGCTGGGCGAGAATTATAACTTTCTCCGCAAGATCGAACACCGTTTGCAGATTCTCTTCGATCTGCAAACGCACATGATGCCGGCCGACGACGCCGAATTGCGCAAGCTGGCCTTGCGGATGGGCTACGAGGATCGTCCGCAGCGGCCGGCGTTGGAGAGCTTTCTGGCCGAATACCGCGAGAAGACCTCGTTCAACCGCAAGATCCTGGACCACCTGCTCCACGATGCCTTCAGCGGCGACGAGGAGACGGAGGCCGAGGCCGACCTGGTCCTCGACCCCGACCCGCAGCCGGAGTTGATTGAAACGGTGCTCAGCAAGTATCACTTCCGCGACGTGAAACAGGCCTATAAGAACCTGATGGCCCTGTCGGAAGAGAAGATCCGCTTCCTTTCCACCCGCCGCTGCCGGCATTTCCTGGCGGCGATCGCCTCGTCGTTGCTCAAGGAAGTGGGCGACACCGCCGACCCCGACGCCGCCCTGGTGAACCTCGACCAGGTCAGCGACTCGCTGGGCGGCAAGGGCGTGCTGTGGGAACTGTTCAGCTTCAACCCGCCCAGTCTGCGGCTGTACGTCGAACTGTGCGCGTATAGTCCGCACCTGTCGGGCATTCTCACCAGCAACCCGGGCATGTTGGACGGCCTGATGGACAGTCTGGTGCTGGACCGCCTGCCGTCGCGCGACGGCTTGAAGGAGACGCTCAAGGAGCTTTGCTGGGCGGCGGAAGACATCGAACCGATCCTGCACAGTTTCAAGAATGACCAGCAGCTTCGTGTGGGCGTGCGCGACTTGCTGGGTAAGGAAGACATCCAGGCCACGACCGGCGTCCTTTCGGACATTGCCGAGGTCTGCCTAGCCCAGATCGCCGCGGCCGAGTATCAGAAGCTCGTTGCCAAGTTCGGGCGGCCGCAGATCGGCGAAGGCCCGCGGGCGGGCGAACCCTGCGACATGGCGATCCTGGCCCTGGGCAAGTTCGGCGGCCGCGAGATGAACTACCATAGCGACCTGGACATCATCTTCCTGTACGAGGCCGACGGCCAGACGGCGTTCGACTTCGGCCAGTGGTCGGCCCGCAGCACCTCGAACCAGCACTTCTTCAGCGAGCTTGGGCAACGGATCATCAAGACCGCCAGCCGCCTCAGCGCCCAGGGCCGGCTTTACGAGGTCGACGCCCGCTTGCGGCCCACGGGCAAGAGCGGTTCGCTGGCCATGACGATGGCCGAATTCAGCCGCTACTATGCCGAGGGCTCCGGCCAGCTTTGGGAGCGGCAGGCCTTGTGCAAGGCCCGACCGGTTTACGGCTCGCCGCGGACCCGCCGCTCGGCCGTGGCCGCCGTGCAACGGGCCGCCTTCGGCCATCGCTGGCGGCACAAAGACGCCGTGGAAATCCGCGACATGCGCCGCCGCCTGGAAGCCACGGTCGGCGCCGGCGATTTGAAACGCGGGCATGGAGGCATCGTCGATATCGAATTCCTCGTGCAGATGCTCCAGCTTCAGCACGCCCGCAAGACGCCCAGCCTGCGGACGCCCAATACCCTGGCCGCTTTGCACGCCCTACGCGAGGCCTGCTTAATGGCCGCCGAGGAGCATGCCTTCTTCGATGCCGGCTACCGCCTGTTGCGGACGATCGAAAGCCGGCTGCGGCTGATGAATTCGACCGCCCGGGACCAGCTTCCGCACGAACCGATGGAGCTCAACAAGCTGGCCCATCTCTTGCGCTATGCTAGCGGCGAGGCTCTCATGAACGACTACGAAAAAACGACGCGGCAGATCCGCGAGCGTTTTGACGCGGCGATGAACGCGGCAGGGGGGTAAAAAATGTCGCGCGACGTACATAAGGCTGGCGAGGACATCATACCTCCCATCGATAGCGGTATTCGAGAATTGCTGGAGAAACGGCAGAAATTGCATGACGCGTCGATTGCAGCGACGATCAAGCTCCACGGCCGAATGATCAATCCTTTGTCCCTGCGCCCAATGTCGGTAAAGAAGTTGGCGCTTTCGTACCCTGCCGGAATCAGCGATCGAAAGCTGGACGCCTTTGAACGCCGACGAGGGTTCCGATTGCCACGTAGTCTTCGGCAATGGCTGAAAATTACAAATGGCGCCGCTGGCTTCTTTGGTATTCGTCCGAAGCGATCGGTTGACGATTTGGAGCGTCAAATGGATTTTTGGCCAGACTGGAATACACGTGGATGGATTCCAGTAGCTCGCGACGACTTTGGTAATCTGTACATCCAGCTTGTTGGGTACGAATCACCGGAAGTTGAACCCGTTTGCTATGTGGAGACCATTGGCGACTATATTGCCTATGTGGCAGCTTCCAATATGATGCAGTTCGCTCTGATGTACCTGGAAGATGGGTTCCAGATGCACGAGCAGAACATCGAGCGCGAGGGACTTGTTCAATACTATCCGAAACGCATGTTCAGAAAGTGTTCACCACCGATGGCGGTTGCTTGGAAATTCAACAAGAGATATATGCTCTATCGGGATCCCGACTTGAAAAAAGTGAAGGGACTGCCGTTGCCGTGGTCGAAGAAGGCTTAGCGGCGATTCACAGGGGTGGCAATTCCGGGAACGCGGACCCCGGTCTATTGTCCCAGCCGGTCGGGATAGATGACCAACTCGACCCGCCGGTTTCGCTGCTTGCCTTCCAGCGTGCCGTTGGAAACCACGGGGTGATTCGGGCCGTGGCCGACGACGAAAAGCTGCTCGGGCCGATAACGCTGGCTGTTGACCAGCACGTCATAGACGGCCAGCGCCCGCGCGGCGGATAGCTCGTGGTTGGTGCGATATTGGCCGCCCGTCACGGGATCGCTGTCCGTGTGGCCTTCGATTCCCACACGCTGGTCGGGATAGGTGCGGCGGATCTCGATGGCTACGTCGGCAATCATGTTCATGGCCGCCGGCCGCACGCGGGCGCTGCCCGGCTCGAAGAGCTGGTTACCCGGCAACTCGATGCGGATCACGTCGCCATCGCGGCGGACGTGGACGTCGGGATAGCGGACCGCCGGCAGTGTTTGCGCGAAGCTGTTGTTGGGGGTAATCGAAATGCCCGACTGGCGGCGCAGGCCGGCGGTCAGGGCCTTCGCACGAGTGTCGACTTCCTGCTTCTCGCCCTGGACCTGGGCCAACTTTTCCGTCGTGCTGTGGAGTTGCTCGGTCACGAGGGTCAGGCGGTCTTCCAACAGCTTGGTTTGCTGTTGTTGCTGGGCCAACTGGGCCTTCATCTGCTGGTTGTCACGGTCCAGACTGGCAATGCGCGACTGATACTGTCCGTTCTGCGCTTGCAGGGCGGACTGTTGCTGTTGGTACTGGGCCACACGACCCTGCAGCACCATCGGATTGTCGGCACATCCGGCCAGAACGATCAGCCCCAGGGCTGTCGCTCCCGCCGCCCACGTCGTGCGTGACATGGCAGAAGACCTCCCTCCCATCCGTGGCGGAACGCTTGCGGGCAACATCCTCTTTCCATGCATCGACTCCTGCGAAAGCGGGTGCGCAGCAGCGCCTACCGCAACGGGCGGCCCGGATGTTAGCAATCCGTCGACCGGCGGGCAAGAGCAGTTTTCTTGTTGCAATTCATTCGTACGGCCTTTTCCGTGCTGCCGGCGACCTTGAACCCGCAGGTCTCGTAGACCCGGATCGCCCGGATATTGTCCGGCATCACGTCGAGGTACACCTCCTGCAAGCCAAGCTGGTCGAAAGCCAGAGCGACCAGGGCGCTGGTTGCCGCGCGTGCCAGGCCGCGGCCGGCGGCGTTGGCCGGGCCGATCATCAGGCGGCCGAATTCGGCCGTGCCGCGGGCCCAATCGACGTTATAGAGGGCCGCCTGGCCGATCGGCCGCGAGCCAGGCCCCAGTTCCTCGATGATGAAGACGAAGTCGTCGTCGCGCTGCTGGTAGCGGGTGAACCAGGCAAAATGCTGTTCGGGCGTGAGCCGATCGCTGGTGAAGAACCAGCGGCGGATATGGTCCTGATTGCGCCAAGCCAGCGTCTGCGGCAGGTCGTTCTCTTCAAGCAACCGCAGGCGGACGGGCCCGGCTTGCAACGGCGGAATCAGACGCTTTAGCATAAGCACAGTTCTAGTTGATAGTCCGTTCTGGGAGAAAGGACTTGAGTAGGCCCCTCCTGCCGAGAGGGACTGTTGTGCTTCAAACCGCGGGAAAAGCCCGGCATTGCTCGACAGGGCGGCGCACAATGGTCCTTTCCGTCAGAGAGGACCTACCGATATACCACGCGGGGATTCTACCGCTATGTGGATTACCGCGTCAAGGATGGAAAAACATAATCGCCTGGGCATTTGACCGCCCGCCCTCAACTTGTATAGATTAGTGGAACCATGACACTTCTTTATCGAGATCCGCGGTTTCTGGACCACGAGACGGGCAGTCATCCGGAACGGCCGCTGCGGCTGCGGACGGTGGAATCGCATCTTGATCGAAGCTGGTTGGCCGTTCAATGCCGGCAATTGACGGCCGGACCGTGCGCTCGGAACTGCCTTGCGCGGGTTCACCATCCGGCCTATATCGACGAGATTTGGGCCTTCGCCCGCTCGGGTGGCGGCTACCTCGACGCCGATACCGTTTGTGGGCCTAGCAGTTATAACGTTGCCCTGCTGGCCGCGGGCAGCGTGGTTGACGCCGTTGGCCGCGTGCTCGGCGGCGAAGACCAGACCGCGCTTTGCCTGGTGCGTCCGCCCGGCCACCATGCTCTAGCTGGTCAGGCGATGGGCTTCTGCATCTTCAACAACGTGGCTGTAGGAGCGGCGGCCGCCATTGCCGAATTCGGCTTGGATCGGGTCCTGATCGTGGACTTCGACGTCCACCACGGCAACGGCACGCAAGCCATGTTTTGGGAGGATCCGCGCGTGGGCTTTCTTTCCATTCACCGCTGGCCGTTCTATCCCGGCACGGGCAGCGCCGACGAGCGCGGAGGAGGCGACGGTTGGGGCACGACCGTCAATCTGCCGATCGAGGCGGGCACGCCTCGCGACGAGTACATGGAGGTCTTTACCGCTCGATTGCAATCGTTCGCCGACCACATCCGCCCGCAACTCGTATTGGTCAGTGCGGGATTCGACGCCCATCGCAGCGATCCTCTGGGCAACTTGGGCCTGGAGGCCGAAGATTACGCGACCATCACCGATCGAATCGTGGAGATTGCTGCCGTACATGCCGGCGGCCGTATCGTGAGCGTGTTGGAAGGCGGCTACAACCCGCCGGCCTTGGCCCAGTGCGTTGAAGAGCACTTGGGCCGCTTGATCGATTCGTAAAGTGGCAGGCACACGACCCGCAAGCCCTGCTACCTTTACCGGCTTTTCCTCGATCAACGCACTTTCCGTTCGCCACCAGATTTCTGTGCGCTGAGGTCGCTAATTGACGAAGAGCAGTGATAACGGCCCGTTGTCCCACCCCTCCATTAGCGGCGTTTAGCGTGAAGAACCTCCTGGCGGTCTTGCTCGCACTCTCACCGGCAGTTGTCGCGGCTGCGCCGTATCCGCTTGCGCCAAACGCACAAGTTCCCCATCCTGCCGTGGTGCGGATTATCGCCGCAGAACCAGACGGCGTGTCCTCTCGAGGCACGGGCGTATTGGTCGCGGTGGATCAGTCGCATGGCCTTGTGGTGACCAACAGGCACGTGGTTCGCGATGCCACGGGGCCGATTACGGTGGTCTTCACCGACGGGTTCCGTAGCGACGCCTTGGTGCTGAAGACCGACAACGATTGGGACCTTGCCGCACTGGCCATCCAGCGGCCGCGGGCCAATCCCCTGCCGATGGCCACCGAAGTGCCCCGTCCAGGCGAGCCCTTGGCGATCGCCGGCTATGGGCCCGAGGGCGTTTATCGGTTGGTCGCTGGCCGTTGCGTGACGTACCATTCGCCCGGCGGGAACCTCCCCCGCGAGATCGTGGAAGTCGATGTGGAGGCGCGGCGGGGCGACTCCGGCGGACCGATCTACAACGCCCGCGGCGAGGTTGCAGGCATTTTGTTTGGGGCCGGCGGCAATCTGTTTTCCGGCGGCTACACGATGGGCAGCTATTGTGGCCGCGTGCGGCTGTTCCTGGCGGCGGCCTACGTCGATTTCCAGCGGCTGCCCGGCAATCCGACGATGGTCGCCGTGGCACCCCTCCCGCTGCCTCCTCCTCCAACGACGGCGTCCCCCACTACTTTGCCAGCTTCTGCGGGAAATTACCCGGCCACAGCGAATAATCCGCTGCAGGGAGTTGTTCCACAAACTCCGGCTTCTGCCACGGACTTCGCGCCAGGCAATGCCCCGCTACGGCCGATTGCGCAAACTGGCACATCGGGGGCATCATCGGTCGCGGGCGGCAAGATCGACTCCAATCGGCCCAATTCGCCAGCCTTCGTTCCATCGCCTGCAAACAGCCCGGTTGCCCAGGTTTCGTCGGCCGCGTTAGCCCCGCAGGTTGAACCGCTTCCCAGCCGGTTTGAGCAGATCAAGACCGTTTTGGCGGTAATCGGCCTGGTTCTGCTCCTTTTTCATGCCCTGCGTCTCCTCGGATCGTCGCTGGGCTAGTCCCTATTCGGGCCGCAGGCGACCGGCTAAAATAGAAAAGTACAGAAAAAATGAGGGTCCCTGCTCGCCGGTACAAGGACCCTCACTTTGGGCTGCTCGGACAACTTCTGCGGTGACGCTTCCGTCGTCCGTAGACCCGCAGCCTTTAACTGACCTATCGGGCCAAACGACACCGGGACTTTAGATTGCCTAACAAAACGACAATGGCACAACTTGCAAAGCTGGCTCTGGAAGACGGCACAGTATTTACCGGTAAGGCGTTTGGAGCAACTGGCGAAGTTGACGGCGAGGTCTGCTTCAACACGTCGATGACCGGCTACCAAGAGATCCTTACCGATCCGAGCTATCGTGGCCAGATTGTCACGATGACCTATCCGGAGATCGGCAACTACGGCGTGAATGCCGAGGACGTGGAGAGCCACAAGCCGCACCTGGCCGGGTTCATCGTGCGCGAGCGGAGTCGCCGCGCGAGCAACTTCCGCGCCGATGGCCAACTGCACGACTATCTTGTCCGCTATGGCATCGTCGGCTTGGAAGGCATCGACACGCGGGCGCTGGTGCGGCGGATTCGCATGTGCGGCGCGATGAAGGGCGTGCTCTCCACTATCGATCTGGACGACGCCAGCCTGGTGGCCAAGGCCAACGCCAGTCCGGGACTTGTGGGTCGCGATCTGGTGCGCGAGGTTATCCCCGACAAGCAAGTCCAGTGGAGCGAGGGCTTGAGCACGTGGATGCGACTGTCTTCCCCTCTCCCGCCGGGAGAGGGTTCATGCGCGCCGCTGGTCACGCACTCCAACAGGCCGCACGTGGTTGCCCTGGATTACGGCATGAAGTGGAACATCGCCCGGCACTTGTTCGATATGGGCTGCCGCGTGACGATCCTGCCCGGTACCGCGACCGCGGACGAAGTATTGGCCTGCCAACCGGATGGCGTGTTTCTTTCCAACGGGCCGGGCGATCCGGAGCCGTTGACGGTCGCGCAAGAGACAATTCGCGGACTGCTGGGCAAGCGGCCGATCTTCGGCATCTGCCTGGGGCACCAGTTGCTCGCGCTGGCCTGCGGGGCCAAGACCTACAAGCTCAAGTTCGGCCATCGCGGGGCGAACCAGCCCGTTTTGAACCACGATACGCGACGCGTGGAGATAACCACGCAGAACCACGGTTTTGCCGTGGCCGGCGATTCGCTGCCGGCCGATCTGGAAGTGACCCACGTGAATCTCAACGACGACACGATCGAGGGCCTGCGGCATCGCCGTCTGGCGGCCTTCTGCGTGCAGTACCACCCCGAGGCCTCTGCCGGTCCCCACGACAGCAGCTATCTGTTCCAGCAGTTTCGCGAGATGCTGCCAAGAGCGTAGGCGCAGGCCAGAACAAGCCTGCGCAGTTTCGGCAGATTGCCGACACAGATTGTCTGCCAGACAGAGATTGCCTGCCCCTTGTGGAGGATGACTCCCCGGGCTAAAATATAGCGTTTCGCCTCATTTTGTCGGTTTTTCCTGTGGAAAGGTTCTCGATGTCGCGCCGCTACGTCAATCAATTGGGTCATCAGGATGTCGTCGACCAGGTCTTTGTCGTCGCCGAAAAGCAGTTGCGCCCCAATCGCAACGGCAACCTTTACCTGCAAATGGAACTCTCTGATCGAACCGGCAAGATCGGGGCGCGGATGTGGAACGCCTCGGAGGCCATCTACAAGTCCTTCGAGAACGGCGACTATGTCCGCGTGGAAGGCACGACGCAACTTTTCCAAGGCGCGGCGCAACTGATCGCCACCCGGCTGACCAAGGTCTCACGCAACGAAGTCAACGCCGACGACTTCGCGCCCCTGCGGGCGGTCGAAGTCGACAAGCTTGTCCTCCGCTTGGGCGAGATCCTCCGCAACCTGACCAATCCCGCCTTGCAGACCTTGGCCGAGTGCTTCTTGCTGGACGAGACCTTCATGGCCAAGTTCACCCGCGCCCCGGCGGGTGTGAAGAACCACCACGCTTACCTGGGCGGCCTGCTGGAGCATGTCGTCAACCTCATGGAGGTCGTGCTGCGGGTAAGCCCCTGCTATCCCGAGGTCGATCCCAATTTGCTGCTGATGGGCGCGTTTCTCCACGACATGGGCAAGGTCGACGAACTCCGCTACGAGCGCGACCTGACCTACAGCGACGAGGGGCAACTGATTGGCCACCTGGTGATGGCCATCGGCCTGCTGGAAGCCAAGATCGCCGAGGCGGAGAAGCTCTCCGGCGAGCCGATCCCCGCCGAGACCGTGCTGCGGCTGAAACACATGATTGTCAGCCATCACGGCGAGTACGGCTACGGCAGCCCGAAGCTGCCCATGACCCTGGAGGCCGTGGCCCTGTATTGCCTCGACAATCTCGACGCCAAGGTCAACGCTTTCCAGCAGCTCTTGCGCGACGACCCCAATGTGGATAGTCCCTGGACGGCGTTCTACGCGAATCTGGACCGGAAGTTGTTCAAGGGGAAGAAGGAGTAGGAGGATTTCGCGTTTGTCCCGAGATCGCGGGGATTGTAAAATCAAGAAGGGGTAGTTCACCGATAGCCAGGGAGGCAAGTCATGCCCAAATCCAAATACTCCATTGAAGAGATTGCTCGCCGCGGTGACGAGATTTACGATCGCAGTGTTCGGGCTGAGGTCGAAGGCAAGTACGACGGGCAAGTCGTGGCCATTGATGTCGATACTGGCCACTACGCGATTGGCGACATGGGGTGGGTTGCGGCGGAACCACTCCTATCGCAAAATCCAGATGCCCAGATCTGGCTTGTCCGTATCGGCGAGCGCGCATACCACCGCTTCGGTTATTGGAAGAAACGGGCCAACGTATGATTACTGGCTCGGTCAACTCTCGTCGCGAGGCGATCATTCAACTTGAAATCCTTGGCCACGATGGCCAAAGACAGGCTGTCGATGCTGTTATCGACACTGGTTTCAACGGTTTCCTCACGCTGCCGGGGCAAGTGATCGCGACTTTGGGACTGCGAAGGTTTGGATCTGTGCGTGTCGTCCTTGTTGACGGAAGCGAGGACCTCTTCCCGACGTACAAAGCAACCGTGATGTGGGACGGCGCGCCGCGCGACATCGAGGTCGATGCCACCGACAGCGATCCCTTGGCGGGGATGGCATTGTTTGCCAGGCACGAATTGCGGATCAAAGTCGTTACGGGCGGCAGCGTGACAATCGAAGCGATGCCGTAAGCCCCGGAGAGAAGCTGTTATCTATGTCTCCCCACGAACTCGAATCCGCCATCCTTGATATCGTCAACCAGCCGGGCTATCAGCCCGTCAAGCCGCGGGTGATCGCCAAGCGCCTGGGGGAAGAGGCGAGCGAGGTCCGCCGGGCGGTCAAACGACTGGTGCGGCAGGGGAAGCTCGACTACGGCGCCAGCCACCTGGTGCGGCCGGCGTCCTCACCACCCTCTGCGACTCTACCCGATAGCGGTGAGGCGAGTTTTGCGCCCCCGCCGCCCGCTGCCGACGATGGCAGTTCTGCCGCTTTCTTCCCGCCCGATGCGCCGCGCAAGCGCAAGCGTTCGCAGCACGCCGGGCCGCGCGTGGTGGGCGTCTTCCATCGGACGCAAAAGGGTTTCGGCTTCGTGCGGCCGTCGCCGCCAACTTCCGCAGATGGCCCGCCGCGGAAAGAGACCGCGGGCGAGGTGGAAGACATCTTCGTTCCGGCCAAGTACACGCTCGACGCGGCCACGGGCGACGTGGTGGCGGTCGAGGTCAAGCGCGTCCGCCGCCTGCAGGCGGGTGCCGAGCCGGGGTCGCACGGCCAACGGGGCCGCGTCGTCGAAGTCTTGGAACGGCAGACGAGGCAGTTCGTCGGCACCTATTTCGAGTCGGAAGGTTCGGCCTTCGTGCAGATCGACGGCACCTTGTTCGCCCAGCCCATCTTTGTCGGCGATCCCGGCGCCAAGAACGCCCGGCCCGACGACAAAGTGGTCGTGGAAATGGTCCGCTTCCCCTCGCCTGTCCACGGCGGCGAAGGCGTGCTCGTCGAGGTCCTGGGACCGCAGGGCAAGCCGGGGGTCGATACGCTCTCGATCATCCGCGAGTTCAACCTGCCTGAGGAGTTTGCCGCCGACGCCCTGGACGAGGCCCGGCAGGAGGCGGCCCGTTTCGACGAATCGATCGCCGGCCGGCTCGACCTGACCGGCGAGACGGTCGTCACCATCGATCCGGTCGACGCCCGCGATTTCGACGACGCCATTTCGCTGGAGAGACTCGACAACGGCCACTGGCGGCTGGGCGTGCATATTGCCGACGTTTCGCATTTCGTCCGCCCGCGGACGGCGCTGGACCGCGAGGCCCACAACCGCGGCACGAGCGTCTACCTGCCCGACCGCGTGCTGCCGATGCTGCCGGAGTTGATTTCCAACGGCCTGGCGAGCCTGCAGCCCGACAAGATCCGCTACACGAAGTCGGTCTTTATGGAATACACGCCCGAGGGCGTTCGCACGCACGCGGAATTCCATTCAGCCGCGATCAAAAGCGCCAAGCGACTAAGCTACGAGCAGGTCGATGCCTTTCTGGCGGCGGAAAAAGGGTCGAGAATCGTTTCCCGGAACGACCCGAAGGATGCTGCGCACAAACAACTCCCGACACTTTTTCCGGAGCTCAGCTCCAAGGTCCACGACCTGCTGGGCCGCATGCACGAGTTGGCGATGCTCCTGCGCCGCCGCCGCATCCGGCACGGCTCGCTGATCCTGACGATGCCAGAGGTCAAGATCGACCTGGACGCCGACGGCCGCGTGGCCGGGGCGCACGTTGTCGAAGACACGGAGAGCCACCAGGTGATCGAGGAATTTATGCTGGCGGCCAATGAGTCGGTGGCCGAGTTGCTCCGCGACAAGGGCGTACACTTCCTGCGGCGGATCCACCAGTCGCCCAGTCCTTTGAAGCTTCGCGCCCTGACGGAGTTTGTCCGCGAGTTGGGGCTGCCGGTGAGCGGCCTGCACGACCGCTTCGAACTGCAGCAGTTGCTGGGCAAGGTCGTGGGGGCGCCCGAGCAGCACGCGGTGAACTATGCCGTGCTGCGGGCGATGCAGCGGGCCGTCTACAGTCCCAAGGAAGAAGGCCACTACGCCTTGGCCAGCGAGTGTTATTGCCATTTCACCTCGCCCATTCGCCGCTATCCGGATTTGCACGTCCACCGCCTGCTGGACGAATTGATCTGTGATCGCAAGCCGCGATTGCAGTTGGGCGAGCTGGTCGTGCTGGGGCAGCACTGCAGCGATCGCGAACAGCGGTCCGACGCCGCCGAGCGCGACCTGACCCGCTTGAAACTCCTCAGCTATCTGAGCGACCAGATTGGCCTGCAGATGGATGCCCTGGTGACGGGTGTGGAGAATTTCGGCCTCTTCGTCCAGGGTGTCGATTTGCCGGCAGAAGGTCTGATCCGCACCGAGAGCTTGGCCGACGACTACTACACTTTCGAGCGCGGCACGCACTCGCTCATCGGCCGGCGTTTCGGCAACCGCTATCGCCTGGGTGATCGCCTGCGGGTGGTGGTCACGCGAGTGGACCCCGCGCGGCGGGAGCTCGACTTCCGCTTGCTGCGCCGCGACGAGGAGGACGACTCCCTGCGTTTCAAGGCCCGCGGCGGCCTCCCGCAGAAGCCCAAGGCCCGGGCGAAGCAGCCGGGCAAGAACCAGGGCAAGCGGAAGAAGCGGAAGTAAGAGGCTGTTGCGAAAGGCCGGGAATCGGTGTTGGAGTCCCGGCTTTAGCCGGCTAAAGCCGGGATTCCAACGCGTTTCGGAACAGACTCTAAGGGGCGGCGAATCAATTACTGTCGTATTGTCGCCTTTCGCTCCGCGAAAGTTGCGCCACTTTCGCGGAGCGAAAGGCGACACCAGCGGTTTCCGCCGCGATTGTGTGGAAAAGAACTTATTCCACCTCCTCCACTGGCATCTGGCCTGCGTAGAATTCAAGGGGAACGCGGAAATCCTTAAAGACCGCTTCCACTGGCAAGAACTGGCCACCTTTGGGCCGGTGCGTTCTTCACGAAAGGCAAACCTATGCCCGCTTATCATTACTTGGGCGTGCGGAATAATGGAGCCGTAGTCGTCGTTCACTTCGGCGATTGCCGAGTCCTCGACATTGAGACGGCCGATCGCATCGGAGACGACTTGTATCGCCTCACCGACGAGCCTGATTGCCGGAATCTCCTTCTGTGTTTTTCCGGCATCACGGGCTTGTCGAGCGTGATGCTGGGAAAACTGCTCGTTCTGCGAAAAAAGATGGAACGCAAGCGGGGAAGAATCAAGCTTTGCGATGTCGGTTCCGAGATCAACGAGGTCTTCGCCGCCACGAAGTTGAACCGCCTGCTCGACATCGACAAGAACGAGGCCGAGGCCCTCAAGACATTTGCATGAGGGCGCTCGACAAAACATGAACAACTTGGCCGGGGCGATTACTTCGCCATGTCCTTGAGCAGCTTCAGCGCGCGTACCTTGACCTTGTTGTAGGCGGGCTTGGCCGGGCGATCCATCAATTCGCCGGGCTTGAAGGGGTTGGGAACGCCTTTTTCGGCCTTGCGGGCGGGGACTTTCTTCTTCTCGATCTTGATCAGTCCCGGAATGGTGATCGCACCGGCGCCTTTATTGCTCAGGCTTTTCTGGATTTCGGCGGCCAAGGCCTCCAGGATGGCGGCCACCTGATTCTTGGGCACTTCCGTGGCGGCGGCGATGTTGGCCAGCAGTTCATTCTTGGTGAGTGGTTTGACGGGGGCGGGGGCGGCTTTTGCCATAGTTCTGAGGCTCCTTAACGAGGCAATGGGTAAATCACGTTATTTGTACGTGGACTGGAAATGTGAGAATTAGAGCAAGTTGCACGAGAAAAGCAAGCCCTGTCGCCCCAAATCACGGCACAAAAAGGCCGCTAGTTCGACTTATACGCCGATAATCGGTCTTTTCGCCTTGCCAACTCGCTCGTATAAGTTCGCCCCAAGGCATCGGCGTGCGACCCGATCCAGTCGGTCAAGGCCGTATGCCCCGCAGGTGGTGCATCGACGTACAGTAAATCCGCCACGAGGCCCTCAATCTCCTCCTTCGTGATAACCACATCACCAACGAGCGAACCCAGGAGCCAGCCCACGAAATAACCCAACCAAGGGGCAACAGAAACGATGGGACGTTCTTTTCCAATCAATCTTCCGATCTTCGCCACAAGTTCTCGGTAGGTGAATGTTTCAGGCCCGATGGCGTCGATGACGAGAGTCTCGGGGTTCTTGCCTTGTTCCACGGCCAGTCTCGCCAAATCATCGACGTAAATTGGCTGCAAGCGGTATTGCCCGTAGCCAAAGACCCCGAAAACCGGCAGTCGTCGCAAGGCCCAGGCGATGTTGTTGATGAGGATGTCCTCTTTCCCGAAGAGGACCGCCGGGCGGAGGATGGCGTAGGATACGCCGCTGGCGATAAGGGCTTGCTCCAGAACTGCCTTGCCCCGGAAATATTCGAGGGGTGAGTCTACGGAGGGGTTCGTGATGCTGACGTGAACGACCCGCCGGACACCGGCCTTCTTGGCCGCCTCGAAAAGCACGAGGGTATTACGGACGGCATCGGCGTGCTTGAAGAGGCGATGATTGAATCGCACCCAGTAGGTGTTGTAGAGGACGGACACACCCCGCATCTGCTCGGCCAATAGGTCCGGCCGATCAAAATGGAAGGGAAACGCCTGGACGCGGTCGTTAAAAGGATTGCGTCGCGACAAAGAATTGGTCAACGTGATGACCTGCTCCCCTTCGTCGAGGAGGCGCTGGGTGATGTACTTTCCCGAGTATCCGTAAGCTCCGGTCACGGCATGAATCGTCGCCTTGGCCATGCGCGAGTCTCCTAAGAACATTGCCACAACCGACGTCGCACGATGCCAACGTAGCTGGCAATCGTGTGGCCCGTCACGTCATTTCCGGTTGTCACGATCATGTTCGTATTTCTCCTGGAGAACACAAAGTCGATGATTGAAGACCACTTGGCAATCGCGCGTGGGCAGTTCCTTCTTACGTGTCATCCTGCAGACCTCAAGGAATCCCCTCGCGGAGCCACTGCGCGAGCACCGCGAGGATATAGTCGATCTGTTCCGACGCCAAAGGCTGGCCTTCGGGAATGCGGTGCCACTTGGCCAGGCAGCCGCGACAGCAGGTGGCCGTGGCGTGCTGGGCCACGAAAATCGGATGCCCCCGCAGCGGCGTTTGCCGACCATCGTTCCGCGGTTGGGCGTCGGCCAACCGCTCGACGATGAATCGCCTGCCATGTTCCAAAACGACGGCCAGGGTCTTGTCGCTCAGATACGACATTTCCTTGGCCCCCAGTCGAAAGCGACTGCGGAACTTGCTCCGTGCCAGGGCCGCAAACAACTCGTCCGGGTCGCGCATCAATCTAGTGTTTTTCCCGCTCGCCCGCCTTCTCCGGCGGGATCTTGAACTGCTCGGGACGTTCCTTCAGGACGCGGCGAAGCCAGGCCTCGGGATAGCCGACCTCCGGGTACTTGCCGTGAATGTCGCGAACGTACCCGTCGTTGTACTTCACGATCAAGTGCTCGGCCAATTCCCGCCAACGGCCGACTGTCTGTTCGCCGTGCATTACCGAATAATCGGTCAAGTATCGAACGGCCAAGCTGGGACTGGTCTTGAGCAGTTCCACCGCCGTCTTTTCCACCGCCGGCTGCAGGGCCAGGAAGTTCGACTCGATGTCCTTCTGGCAGGCGCGGATCTCGGGGATCATCTGCGACCACTTGAGATAGGCGTAGTTCGACGTGAGGTTGAAGACCCACCAGGCCGAGTCCCAGGAAAACTTGCCGTTCGAACCGCCCGTATAACTCTTGGGCAAGGCGTCGATGCCGCAGTATAGCGGGATGTAGCACGACGTGTAGGCATCGTCGACGCCGTACCAGTACAGGCCGCCCACGGGGTCCGGCAGCCAGCCCCGCGACTGCGACACGAAGGTGAACGCGGTCTGCTGCGTGGCGATGGGGCGTTCCCAGGTGTACTCGACACCATCTACCTTCCAGACCAGCGGCCGCCAGCGTCGCGGTACCCCGTAGGGGCCAGCGTCCACGCCCTGTGTCATGTCGTACTCCGTGCCCTCGTAGTGGTCGCGCATCAGCGCAAAGACGTCGGCCGCCGAAAGCTTGGCGTCGGGCGGCAGCGAGAGCGGATAGGGCTGGGCGCCGGGCTTGGAACGATGGTAGTCCGACGACAAATGTTTGGAGGGCGCCGCCCGCCGCAGGATGCTCCACACCCGCGTATCGCAGATCCGCCGCAACAAAGGGGTCATAGGACAATACGCATCGCAAAACCGGAATGGCTGGCCCCCTTTGGGATCGTACCAGCCCTTGCTGCGGGCGAAGCTCTCCACGTTTTCCGAGAAGAGGCAGTTCGCCGGGTCGTCGCGGGGGAACTCGCCGATGCGGGCGGCGTTGGCGTGGCAGGAAACCTGGCCGTCGGGAATGCGCACCGCGACCCATACCGCCCCCTTGCCGCCGGGGCCCGTTCCCACCATCTCCAGGATCCAGGCTTCTTGCGTGTCGGCGATAGAGAACGATTCGCCTTCGTCGCCATAGCCATGCTCGCCCACCAGGCGAGTGATTACTTGGATGGCCTCGCGCGCCGTGCGGGCCCGTTGCAGGGCCAGCATCATCAGCGGCAAGCAATCGATCATCGCCGCCGGATTATGCAATTCCTCGCGACCGCCGAAGGTCGTCTCGCTGATGGCAAGCTGGTGCTCGTTCATGAGGCCCAGCACTTTGTAGGTGTGGGCGACCTGGGGGATCTTTCCCGGCGGTCGCTTGTCTTCCGGCCCGCGGGATTCCACGGCGATCATTTCGCCCGGCTTGTGGTCCGCGGCGGGAATCATCGATAGAGAGGCATACAGACCGGCGTCGTCGCAACTGTAGGTGATCATCACCGAGCCGTCGGCCGAGGCCCCGCGGGTGACAATGATGCTGGTGCAGGCCGGTGCAGATGCGGCCATGATCGCCACTAGGACGCATCCCCAAAGCGGCAGGCATGCTTGACGGAGTCGGCAAATTCGATAAGGACTGGATCGCATGGGATTCCCCCCCCCCCCCCGGTGGCCGTTTTGTAAACTTTACCCAGCGCTTTGGGCGCAAGTCCGCCCAGTTTCTCCGATGGCTGTTTCGACCCC
>Ga0181520_10000704_pt1 | contig 72211 bp, 52 predicted proteins | sample PEATcosm2014_Bin_29_FD_132451 | JGI IMG/M metagenome (GOLD analysis project Ga0181520, IMG submission 132451) | Peatland microbial communities from MTU Mesocosm Facility, Houghton, MI, USA - PEATcosm2014_Bin02_30_metaG | ecosystem: Environmental > Terrestrial > Soil > Wetlands > Peat | place... | reverse complement strand
TCCCGAAAGCATCGCAAATAAGCCACACGCAATTCAAATCGTGGACACCCTCAAATCGCTTTAAACCATACTTGGCAATGAGCTTGTCGGCGACACGGCTAAGTTAAACCGGACAGCAGTGACCGAACACTTTACCTGACGAACTACGATTCCGGCTCTTTTCAGGTCATTTCGACCGCGGCTCAATAGTCGTCTGCGGCAGGCAAGACAAAGTATCACTTGGCTTTCGTGATTGGGTGTTCCACTGCCGTTCACGGAAAGTCAGCTTATGGCGATTAGGCTGTTTCGAGAAGTTGACCGGCGACCCGTCAATTGCCAAGTGATCAATATTCCCGCGGGACTTCGGCGTGGATGATCCATCTTTGTCCGGATACCGCTGACGGGGTAAAACGGTGTCCTGCCTGACAGCATCAACCTGCACCCGGCGGCAGAATGCATTGCCCCCAGCACTCAAGGGAAATATTTCCTACCGGTTGCGCCGCGAAGTCCCGTTACCCTTCGGAAGCCTTCGCTCCGCGCGCTGCCACTCGGCCTGCATCTCCGGGCTGGCGTACGCAATCGAGCTTGAAGTGGACTGGATCAGCCGCTCAGCGGCTTCCCTGTCGCGTCCGTGCGCCAGCTCCCTCGACTTCTGGACGGCGCTGGAGAGAACCTGGTCGGCAATGGCCCGCCCCCGCGAGAGGAAAGCATCGGTCATCGACTTGAAGAAATCGGAGTCGGGAAAAACCATCGACGCGCGGCGCACGGTCGACTCGCCCATGTGCAGATTCGCATCCAGGCCCGCGTAGGCCCGGCCAATCATGCGGTACAGCGCCTGTTGCCGATCTTCAACCAGTGCGGTCAGGGCAACCTGCACCCGAGCAGAGCGCAAAACTCCCGCCGATTGCGATTGCAGATACTCGATGGCCTCGCTGTGTTTGCCGTTCTGCAAGAGCGTGCCGACAGAAGACAATGCCGCATCGATCTGCTTGCGGAGCGAGTCGCGGCCCGCGGTGGCCTGATCGAGCAGAAGATGAAAGGCGGCGTCGTCGTTTTGCTGGATCACGGCTTCCAGGAACTCGATCGCATCATCGAAAGCCGGATCGCCAAGCAACATCTGGGCGTGCGTAATATTGTTGCGGAATTGCTCCTGGCGCCGGTGTTCCGCCTCTTCGCTGCGGGCAAATTCAAGTAATGAAAGCACTTCATTGCCTGCGATGCCCTCCGCCTGGCAAAGCTCCAGGGCGCTGACAGCCTCGGAGTACTGGCCCTCCTGCAAGGCTTCCCGCGCCTTGGCAAGGAAGTCGGCACGGCGCTCATCGACGGACTGCTGGCGGCAACGTTCGGTGAGAATCCCTTCCATCGAGAGCAATCGCTCATCGGAAGGAAGCTGTTTACGAACTTTGCGAACCAATTCCAGGGCTTCGCGGGAGCGAAGGGTTCCGCAGGTCGCCAAGGTCTGATCCACCAGAATGCGGTTCTCATGCTCCTTGAGCTTCTTCTCCACCTGGGCATTCAGCCGGAAGAGAATGGACTCCGTCGGCATGCTGACCATCGCATCCTTGATGCTCATCGCGCAGAGCTGGAAATCCTCATGCGTGGTCGCATGATTCACTTCCTCTTCCAGCAGGGCGATTGCCTCCCGTTGCTTCGCCTTCTCCACACCGGAATTGGCGTCTCCCTTGAGCAACGGGATCTCCGGGTTGGTCGGATCAAGCTGTTCAACCTGCTTCAGCAGATCGATCGCCTCCACAAAGCGCCGCATGCCGATCTCGCTGCGAGCTGAGTCCAGCAGCGCCTTCGCCTGCGACTGCTTCTCCGCTTGCTCTGCCTCTTTGGTCAACGAACTTACCAGCTGCGTCAGCTTGGTATTGGCCTTGTCTTCCTTGAGTGCTTTGTCCAGGATCTTGAGCGCCGATGGGTAATCGCCCTTGCGGCGCGCCGATTCCACCTGGCGCAGGAAGTCGTTGATCCTGTCCTGCTTGCCCTTCTCCCGTGTCGCCCTGTCCCGGAGCTTTGCCAGATCGGGGTGGGAAGTCACAAGGTCCGAGTTATCTTCCAGCACTTTGAGCGCCTGGCTGTGGTGGCCGCTGTTGATCGCGTCTTCCACCTGCTGCTTGATCTGCTGAATCTTCTCCTCGCGCTGGCGCTGCGTCGCGTGCTGTTGAATCCTGGTCAGCAGTTTCCGCGCCTCGGTGTGCTTGGGATCGATCTTGATGATCTGGTTCAGCACCGTGCGCGCACGCGCGAATTCCTGCGTTTCAAAGAGTCTCTGGGCTTCTGGAAGCAACTCGAGGATCTGTTCCTGCCGCAACTCCGTGATCACAGTCGCCAGGTCGGCGGCCATCTCCTCGGCAGTCGGATAGCGCTCGTCCAGCGATTTTGCCAAAGACCGTTCGATGATCGCCTCAAGCGACGTCGGACTCTCGGGACGAATGCTTCGTAGTGGCGGGTAGGGCTCATGCGCAATCTTCTGCATGATGACCGTTTCCGACGATCCGGTGAAGGGAAGCTGACCGGTGATCAGCTGATAAAGAACAACGCCCGCCGCGAAGATGTCCGAACGCCCATCCACATTCTCGTTGCGCAGACGTTCAGGCGCCATGTACTGAACCGTACCGATGAGGTGTCCGGTGCGGGTGTGGTGCATGTCCTGATCCGGCTGCTCCAGTCGGGCAATGCCGAAGTCCAGAAGCTTGGCCGATCCATCCGGCTGCACAAAGATGTTCGCCGGCTTCACATCGCGATGAATCACGTTGTTGCGATGCGCGTATCCCAATGCATCGCATACCTGCTCCATGATCGCCAGGCGGTCAGCCAGGGTCAAAGGCGCGTCCGTTTTGATCAGCTTGTCCAGCGGATCGCCATCCACGCATTCCATCACGATATAGGGAGTGCCGTGGTCGTCGCCGACTTCATACACGATGACGATATTGGGATGCTTCAGCCGCCCGGTCCGCTTGCCCTCGTCGTAGAAGCGCGCCAGCATGCCGGGATCGGTCGTGGTGAGGGTCTTGATGGCTACTTCGCGCCCGATCTTGCTGTCCAGGGCGCGGTACACAACACCCATCCCCCCTCTACCCAGAACTTCGATGACGGGATATTCGCCGATCTTGATGACCTTATCGACTTGTGTGTGCTCAAAGGAGTCCACGTTCTATTCCCGTCTCTCGCCTGCCGGCAAGCCCCATGAAAGGTTTGGCTCAGAGGCGAGGGCTTCAAAACTCAAATCGCATCTGACCCGATAAACGATATTCGGACAATGTCACTTGCTACTGGCCATTGCCGGCGCGATTTCCATGTTGAACTGCTCGCGCAGAAAATTCGTTGCCCGCGTGCGCTCTTCCGTTTCGCCGACTGGGGCGATCTTCAGATAGCGCATATAAAGCTCGCCAGCGCCGTCAAGGTCGCTAGCCGCCTCGCTCGCGGTGGCATTGCGAAACAGAATCCTGGGCAAGTCCTCCACCTTCTTGCGAACCGCACTTACCAGCGATTCCAGTGTGTCGCTCTCCAGTGAAGACATGATTTGCGGGATATCCGGCGCAGTCCCGGATGTCTTGATCCCTTCCGTATCCTCTGCATTCACACCCTCCAGCAGCACGAAGGGCTTCTCCATCTTCTTGTCCACCACCACCGGATCGCCGATCTGCGCGTTCAACGAGTCCTCGATATGGAACTGCAGCTTGATCGCGCCGTGAACGGTGATGGTCCGCCGCGTGTATTTATAAGTGTGGTAGATGGGCTCCGGAACGGTTTTGGGGGTCGCGTCCAGCTTGTCCTGGGCATGGTCAACTTGCTTCTGGGCGGCCGCTAACGCAGTGTTTGCCTCATCGATCTCTTTCTTGTCCCTGCGCTGCTGCGCAGTCTGCAGGGCTGCCTGGGCCAGTTGCATCTCCGACTGAACCTTTTCGTAGACGCGATTCGCCTTGTTCCATTCCTCGCTGGGAACTTCCCTTTGCCCATAAAGGTACTTCGACTCGGGCGACTCCAGGTTCTGCTCGGCCGGGCAATGGTGCAGAATCACATCGCCCACAAGTTGGAAATCCGGTTCCACAACCGTCTTGTCTCCGTACGCAACCACCTTCACCGGAACCGTTGCATTTTGAAGCCCGGTGGCAATGGCGTTTTCCAGCTGGTCGGCGAAACCGGCGCTCTCACGCTGCGACGTCTGATCGCGGAACTGAACCCGGATCGAGAGTTTCGAGCGCATCGAATGCGCGACCTTGGTTTGTTCCATCGTGTCGCGAACGGCATCCAGATTCTCTGCCTTGTATCCCTCGGCCTCGGTCAGGTAGGTCCAGCCGAGCTCGGTTCCCGATCCGCCTGGTTTGCCTACATAATGTTTCGCCTGCTCCAGGAGATAGGTGCTCAGTTCGTTTCCGAGCAGGTTCATCCGGTCGCGGTAGGATTCGTTCTGGCTTAGGTTATAGGCGTTTTGCAGCAGCCGATAGGCATTCTCGATCCCTTGCTCATCCGCCAGGCCGCGAATCGGATCATGAGCCTGACGAAGTCCCTTGGCTTCAGCGGATGCGGCGGTGATGTATCCAGGTTCAAGCGCCTTCATCTCGGCCGTCACCAGCGTTCGCTGAGTCTCGGGAAGATTCGCCAGCACCTCATAGGCCCGAATCAAGTTGTGCTGCGACTCGTAGGTCTGGCTTGTCTCCAACGCCTTGGTTGCCGCCGCCTTGTTTTCGGAGACCACTTTCAGGTCATTGGCGCTGCTCAGAGCGTGCCGCGCCTCAGGCGTGTCTTTGGTGCTGACGGCCTTTTCGTATTCCGCGATCGCGTTTTTCCAGTCCGAATCCTGCTTGAACTGGTTTCCGCGGCTCAAATGATACGTGTAGGTGTTGTCGATGATCGACGAGACCCGACTCTCTTCGTCGGCGAAGGACCGGAACGGAAGAATATAGCTGAATGCCTGGTCGTACTGCTTGGCGTTCTGGGCGAATACCGCCGACTGAACCTGTGCTTCGAACGAGTTCTCGTCTTGCATGACATCTGCCTGCAAGTTTTGGCCCGAAGGCAGCAATGGATCGATCCCCGAGACGATGTCGCTGAACTTCTTCGCATTCAACAGGTGCACATATCCCGCGGTATGGCTGGACAAGGCGGTGTGGAAGGCATTCAGATCGCTACGACCCTGAGTGACGATCGTTTCCAGACTGCTGCGCACTTCCCGCTCAAGTTTCACGCTTGAGTCCAGGTTTGGCGTCAGAGCATGGGCCTGATCCGATTTTGTCTTGGCTGCTTTCAGGTCTGCATAGGAAGGCGATTCCTTCCCTGCAGATGCCAGGTAGGCAGCAAAAGAACTCTCCCCGGATTCGATAAACAGGGTGGCCAGGATACGCTTTGCCTCTCCAAGATGGGGAGAGGCAGGGTACTTGGCAAGGAAGTTCTGCCAGTCGGGTATGGTAGAGGCCCGCCTGGCGCGCAGAAACTCGGCCAGTTCGACATTGGGGACAGAAACAAAATAGAGCGTTGTGCCCTTGCGGATCGGCGGAGCTACCGTCGGCGTGTTCGCCGCGGAGCCGATCGGCGTCGCGCGCAGCACCGCCATCTCTGCCAATTCGGACAAGGAATAGGCGGCATTGTGCTCGAATTTAACGTTCACCGGAACCACGCAGAGAGTCGTTCCCTGGCCGTTTCGGTACTGCATCGTACCGTCGGCGCCGCGCTCCAGAACGCCCCCATCGGACAGGATCACTTTTTCGAGCTTGCTATACGTCGGCTTATCAATCGGTGCGGCACGAAAAGGGGTGCAATCCCGCATTTCCGTCTTACTATTGATCAGAATATCGGTCAGTTGCATGTACAAGGGGCCGGTCGGGCCATCGTAGATTTCGATAGCCGTTAAAGTGGAATCCTTTGCCAATGCGGAAGGCGGAAATACACCCAACCCCAACCCTGACAACGCGATAAACCCCGCCAGAGCACTTCGCAGGGCTGGTCTTCTACGCACAACGAAGTACGACGCCATGATATCCTCAGAGGTCCGAAAAGAGATTTATCGGCCAGATGCAGCGAATCCTGCGAACCAAGTCTTCATTCATGCAACTGAATGTACCCAAATAGGGACAGAGTCGATGCGCCTTGGCGCGGACCGCAATTAAACCGCGAACAAAATATACGCTTGCCCACGTTTTCTGCTACGCTATCACTTCCCCCTGAAGGTTGCAATTTATTTTGCGAGGGTCAAAGCAGGAGCCGTTCAAGTGGCCTTATCAGAGAAAGTGGCCGCAACCACGCAGTTTCGAGAACCCGGCTGGTCTACGCCTGGCGCGTCCATTGCCCACCAGGAGAGCATTCCGGTCTGGGGCGCATATCTCTTCGCGAGGCTCTGGGCTGACACCCCGAATGGCCATCCCGGTGCCGGTTTTGGGGATAATAGCTCCCCTGCTGCCTGCATGGTGATCGATCTGGTAAAGGCTTCCGCCGGCGTTCCGGTTCAAAGTCGCGGCGACGTGCTGATGGCTGGCTTTCCCACTCTTCCGTCCGCAATTTCGGTCGCGCGCCGACTGCAATGGGCCATGCAGGGAATCTCCGAGTCGTCCGGCCTGCAGGGCAATTCAGTCGCACTGCTGATCCAGCCGGCGGCAGAGGTTGTAGGCAACGACGCTCCGCAAATCCTCGATCAGGTTGCACCCGGACAGATTCTGCTCTCCGAGAAGGCCTGCCAGCTCTTTGAGAACCTTCCCGGTCTCCCGCTGCAAGCCACAGGCGATTCCCGACTGCGCGAACTGCTCTGGCGCGTCCAGGACGACCAGGCAACGCCTTCCGCCGATGAACAGTTCTTCGCCGAGCTTCTCGGAATGCAGGGCTTGGAGTATCACCCGCCGGAACAGTTCGAGCCCGCTTTCTCCGCCGTTGAAACTTCGGCGGAGGAGACCCATGAGTCCGCCGGAGGGGTTGCCGGCATTCTGGTGCTTTTGCGCGCGAACCTGCGCTGGGTGATGGGCGGAGTTGGCGTGCTTGCTGTGCTTCTGGGAGCCTTGACGATTCCACGTTTCTTTTCCGGCAAGCCCGAAAACCCGGCTGTCTCGTCCCCATCGCCGGCGGAGACTCCCGCGGCGACCTCGCCAGACTCGTCCTCCTCGCCTACCTCTTCCGCTGCCTCGCAGTCCAAGGGCCAAAGCACTTCCCAGGGCCAGGACCGGAACAAGAAGGCCGGAGCGGTTGCCAATTCCAAGCCCGCTCTTGCTGCCGAAAACTCTTCCAAGAGCAACTCGAATGTGCCCAATGTCAACTGGGTAAAATCGGATGAAAAACGTAATGAGCCTCACCCCGCGCAGCAAAAGGTGGAGCAGGTGGTTGCTCCACCCGCCTCCAAGGCGGAGAGTCGTGGCGGCAATTGCGTTTTGGATCAGGGTGAGATTTCTGGCATCCTCGGCCAGGCGCAAAGGAATTTGGATCGCGGCAAATACGACGATGCAATCAGGCAGTTCAATAATGTTCTCGGCTGCGACCCAAATAATCAGCGTGCCCGCGACGGCATCCAGAAGGCGAAGAACTCAAAGGAAGCCGAGAATTAGAGATTGGTACCCGTGTGGGATACTGTGCGCCAAAGCGCAGCCACTTCCGGCAATCCGCCACACCGTGTTTCCAGGTTCTTCCGCTAACAACTCAAAACGCCGTGCCTCCAGACGGAGACCTGGCGTTTTGGCTTAGGCTAGCAGGTGCCTGCCAGATCTCAAGCCGAAGGCCGCTCGCCGCACGCGCAGTGCTAGTTGAACTGGAACCAGTTCAGGTTGGAGATGCTGCCGGTTCCTTTGATCACCAGGTAGAGATCGTGGACCCCCGTCGCGCCGGAAGCTGTCGCCGTAACCGTTTGCCATGTCTGCCAGCCTCCCGTGACAGGAAGCGTGGCAGTTGCAACCAGCGGCCCGGCAGCGCTGTCCAGGTGGAACTCGGCGGTCCCGCCGTTCCCGCCACTCGCGGTGCGCACGCTCACGCCGCTGACTCCGCTGCCGAAATCCACGTTCTTGTACAAAGCCCAGCATCCGGGCGTCGTATAACCGAGGTCGTACTCTCCGGTCACATCGCTCGTAGGTTCCGTCGCGAGCCCGTTCTCGCTGCTATAGCTTGAGCCTTGAATCTGTGCCGTGGCCGCTTGCGCCCAGGCGCCGGTCTGCGTGCCGCTCCAGGTAAAGGTGGCCGCGCCGTAAGCCGGAAGCGTATACGAAAAGCTTTGCGCGCCCCACTGTACCTGGAAAGCCTCGCTGGTGGCTGCGGAATTGAAAGCAACCAGCGCCTTGGAGCCGTCAGGGTTGACGAAAGCGACGCTGGCAATCGACGGCGTGTTGCTCGAATAGACGCGCACCGCGCCCGGCAAAACATATCTGCTGTAATGCCCCAGCGTATAGAACTCAATGTCCTTGGTCACTGCGCCGGTCTGGCTGTTCACCGTAACGATAGGTGTGCAGGTGTTGCACCCGCCCAGCCCGGCATTCTGGGTCAGATCCGGTCCAAGGTTCTCGTTCAGCGCCAGGCTCCATTTCACATAAGCTTTTCCTGCGTTGCGCAGCACGTGGGTAATCTCCAGGAAATCGGAGGTGAACTGGTCACTCACCCACGTCCCGCCCGAGTGCTCGGTCATATATTGTCCGAGCGTCGGGTACAGGTTCTGCACCGTTTGCTGTGCGCCCGGAGCACCACCATATCCGTGCCAGGCCGCGCCGGCGATCTGGGGCAGTTGTTGGGCGCTGAGCCCCGCAAAAACTGTCTCCGGGTAGGCCGGGGTATCCCAGTTGTGGTCGTAGACCAGCACCTTGGTGGAGAGATTGGCCGTCTGCAGCCCCGGCAGAACGTAATTGGTCAGCAGGCTCAGTTGCGTCGGCGCGTCCATTCCCATGCTCGGATAGCTCGTCGTCACATTGAGCGGTTCGTTCTGCAGCGAAATGTAATCGATGGGTACGCCCGCCGCCTGGTACGCCTGGATGTACCGCACAAAGTAGTTGGCGAAGGCCGTCTCCGTCGATGCGTTCAGCAACAGGCTGCCGCCCAACATCGAAACAGGGCTCGGACTCATCGTTGCCGGATCCTTCATCCAGCCCGGTGGGCTCCAGGGATTGGCCATAATCTTCATCTGCGGATTCAGCACTTTGGCCTGCTGCACAAGCGGCAGCACATACGACTGATCGTGCGAGATGGAGAAGTTCGCCAGGGTCGGATCGGTTTGGCCGGCAGGCATGTCGTCGAACGAATAAACCGAAAGCGCGATGTCGGATGCGCCCATCGGATTGCGCATGAAACTCAGCCCGATGCCGTTGCCATTGCGCGTAAACAGGTCGCTCAGAGTTCCATTCAGGTTCGCCGATGGTACAACCTTTTCCAGCAGGTCGGCAGCCGAATCTGTAAACGCAGCGCCAAAGCCTTCGATGGACTGGTACTGCTGGGCTTCGTCCACCACCACCAGGTTTGGGCCGCCGGTCGTGGCTGTAAAAGTCACCGCGGGCTGAGCGGCCATCAGGTTCGCTCTGTCATGCGTGCTGAGCACCACCGACACCGACGGGCCGGCAAGAACATAAGCCCCCGTGGCCGTTGCGCTCTGCAAATACCCGCTGGCGGCCGCCATTGCCTGAATTGTCGTGTTTGCGGTGACCGGGATCGGACCGGTGTACGTGGTCGTTGCCGTCGTAGGAGTCGAACCGTCGGTCGTGTAATAGATCGTTGCGCCGTTGGTTGCGTCCGAAATCTTCACTGACTGCGCGGAAATGAAGGTTCCCGGCAATGGCGAGAAGGTTGGCGTCACGGTCACGGGCAGGTCGATCTGGTAAGCACCCGTTGCCTCTGCGCTTGTGCTGAATCCGGTTGCGGTGGCGATCGCGTTCAGGGTTGTCGTGGTGCTGATGGAAATGGGCGTCGAATACACCTTTGAAGCTGTCGTTGGCGTCGAGCCATCGGTGGTGTAGTAGATCGTCGCGTTGGTGGTCGCATCGGAAATGGCCACCGACTGCGCGGCTGGATAGGTCCCCGGTGCTGGCGAGAATGTCGGCGTCGCCGCCGCGGGCAGGTTGATCGTGTAAGCAGCCGTTGCCACCGTGCTGTTGTTGTATCCGGAGGCGGTGGCAATCGCGTTCAGGGTTGTGGTGCTGCCGATCGCGATCGGTGCCGAGTACACCTTGGATGCGGTCGTCGGCGTCGAGCCGTCGGTGGTGTAGTAAATCGTCGGCGATGCCGTTGCGTCAGCAATTGTGACGGACTGTGCCGAGGAGTAGGTCCCCGCCGCGGGTGAGAAGGTCGGAGGGGCCAGCACGGGAACCGTGTTCTGCCCGGAACTCGTCGATCCACCCCCTCCACCGCAGCCAGCAAGTAAAAGGAAAGCGGCGCCGATCAGAAATGCGTGCTTGAACATGATGACCTTGCTCCTTGGGCAATCAGGCCCGAAACCTAGATGAAGACGCGAATGCCGAAACGACAAGCGCCTGAGTTTAGTTCCGCGGAGGGCCCCAGTCAAGCGCCGCACTTCCTGTCTTGAGACCCTGCGGTCAGCCCATCGGGAGTGGGCCCGCGAGGTGACCGCGACGCTGTTCAACGGCCTTCTGAATGTGATTCAATAGATTCGGAATACTTCGGAGAACGTTTACCGAAGCCCAAAGCCAGCTTCGGCCGGGCCGGTTCCAAGTCAGTTCCCAGCTGGTCCGAAAGGTGATCTCCATGTCGCAATCGCGCCGATCTTTTCTCAAATCCTCTCTTGCCCTGGCCGCCGCTGTGGCGGCACAGCCCCGCATCCTCTCCGCCGACGCCCCGCAAGCTGACGCCATCCTTCCCCGGCTCAATCAGTTTGGCTATGGAGACGTGACCCTGCTGGAAGGTCCGATGCGCACCCAGTTCGACGCCAATCACGCTTTCTACAAGGCCATCGACGAAGACATGCTGCTGAAGCCTTTCCGCCTGCGCGCGGGGTTGCCCGCTCCGGGCGACGATATGGGCGGCTGGTACGACTGGGCCAAGGACTTCGACTTCAAGAATATGCATGGCTATGTCCCCGGCCACACCTTTGGCCAATACGTCTCTGGGCTGGCCCGCGCCTATGCGGCCACCGGCGACCGGGCGACCCAGGAAAAGGTCCAGCGCCTGGTGCGCGGATACGCGGCTGCCATCTCCAACAACTTTTATGTCGGCGTCCGTTTGCCTTGCTACATCACCGACAAGATCAATATCGGGCTGATCGATGCCCACGAATTTGCTGCGGATCCTGTTGCCTTCAAGGCGTTAGATGCCACCTTCGACACGGCGTTGCCCCACATGCCATCGAAAGGCCTCTCTCGCGACGAGTTGTACAAACTACCCCACGCCGACGAGTCCTATTGCTGGGATGAGCCCTATACGCTGCCTGAGAATCTCTTCCTGGCGTATAAGCGCGGGGCCGGCAGCCGTTATCGTGATTTGGCTACGCGCTACCTGGCCGACGACTGGTACTTCGGGCCGCTGGCGGAGGGCAACAACGTCCTTCCCGGCAAACACGCCTACAGCCACGTCAACGCTCTGAACAGCGCCCTGCAGGCCTATCTCGTGCTGGGCAGCGAAAAGCACCTGCGCGCCGCGCGCAATGGCTTCGACTTCGTGCGCACCACGCAAAGTTTTGCCACCGGCGGCTGGGGACCGGACGAGGGTCTCCGCGAGCCGGGCAAAGGCGACTTGGGCGAGAGCCTCACCAAGACGCACGCCAGTTTTGAAACGCCCTGCGGCGCATATGCCCACTTCAAGATCACCCGCTCGCTGCTGCGCCTCACCCTCGACAGCCGCTACGGCGACAGCATGGAGCGCGTTCTTTACAACACCATTCTCGGCGCCCGTCCGCTGCAGAAAGACGGCCACGGCTTCTACTACTCCGACTACAACAACGATGGATCGAAGGTCCTTCACCCGCACAAGTGGACCTGCTGCAGCGGAACCTTTCCGCAAATCACAGCCGACTACGGCATTAGCGCTTACTTTCACGATGCCGGCGGCGTGTATGTCAATCTCTATGTCCCCTCGCGCATGACTTGGAAACGTGGCCCAATCCGGAATTCAGCTGACCGGGTTTCGCTCGAACAGCGCACCAGCTATCCGTATGTGCCCTCGACGCAAATCTCCGTTGCAGCGGACAAGCCGTCGACCTTCGCCGTGAACCTGCGCATCCCGGCATGGGCCGGGCCGAAAACAACAATCTCTGTCAACGGCAAGCGCGTTCTCTCCGCACCCGAACCAGGAAAATTCCTCCCCCTCTCGCGCACATGGAAGAACGGCGACCGCATTGAGGTCGAGTTCGACATGCAAACCGCGCTCGAAGCCGTCGATCCCCAGCATCCCAATCTGGTGGCCGCGATCCACGGTCCGCTGGCATTGTTCGGCGTCGGAGCGGTTCCCCCGAGCCTGACCCGCCAGCAACTGAACGCAGTTGCGCAAACGGCAGCCGGAAGCACCGACTGGCAAACAAAGACGGATGCGGGCAACCTGACCCTGCGCTCATTCCCTGCCATCCAGAACGAGCACTATCGCCTGTATATGAACGTGGAAGGCTGAAAGGCTTCTGATTAAGTCGATGCATTGAAAGGGCATGAGTTTACAGGCCGCGGCAAGACTCCAAATGGAAGGCAAGAAGCGTCAGGCGCGGCTTCACAGGCTGAAGAAAAACTCCATCGGGCGGCAAGAACCGTCAGGGCACGACTTCAGTCGTGCCGATAAGGCCAATAGGATGAGTCAGGGGCTTTAGCCCCTGCGACACGTTTTTAGGGTTTTAATCCGAAATGGGGTCTTTTTCCGCAACCTCTTCGGCCGTGCCGCAAGCACGATAGGATCAAAATGGGCTTTAGCCCCTGAGGGAATGCGGCCTCGGAGCGAGCACTTGTTCAAAGGTCCCCAAAATGCCCCTCGGCGTTCAAGAGCAATTCGGTCAGATCGACATCTATGTCTTCGATCAGATCCTGCGCGGCAACCTTCGCGCCGACATGCGCGTGCTCGAAGCCGGATGCGGCTTCGGGCGCAACCTCGTCTATCTTCTCCGTGAAGGTTGCGAGGTCTTTGCCCTGGACACCGATGCCGACGGGATAGAGCATGTGCGCCAGCTCTCCGCCTCGCTCAACACCGGCCTACCCGCGGAAAACTTTCAGGTGGGTCCGATCGAACAAATGCCCTTTCCCGATGAGTTTGTGGATGCGGTGATCTGTTCGGCGGTGTTGCACTTCGCGCGCGACGAAGAGCAGTTTCGCGCTATGCTCTCGGAGCTTTGGCGCGTGCTGAGGCCGGGTGGATTACTGTTTTGCCGCCTGGGATCGCGCATCGGCATGGACTTCCAGCGCTTGCAGGGCAATCTCTTCCAGCTTCCCGATGGCTCGAAGTGGTTTCTCGTCGATGAGGAGATGCTGCTGGATCTGACCGAGGAGTTGGGCGCAGTCATGGTGGACCCGCTGAAGACCACCATCGTCCAGGATTATCGCTGCATGACCACCTGGGTACTTCGCAAGCACAAGAGCTAAACAGGAAATTCCTCAAGCAAAAGCCCCACCCGAAGGTGAGGCATCGCTGGTTTTCTCTTTGGCTAACTCCGCGAACTCCGCTAGCCCGGCTAGCCCCGCTAAACGCCTACGGCCTGTCGTAAAACCGGAAAAACAGCGACGGCTTGGCGACCGGCTCGGCTTTCGCCACCAGTTCTGTCACTTGCGCATCGCTCAGTGGCGTGAACTCCCGCGCGTATTGCACGTTGTCCTCGAGCTGGGCGATGGTGTCGCAGCCCACGATGATGGTGCTCACCGGACGCGAAAGGGCATAGTAGACCGCCTCGCGCATGGTCAGCGTGCCGGGAACCGCGGTTTGGATGGTCATGCCTTCCCAGCTGTGCTTCTGCTGTTCGATGGGCGGCGGATTCCATGTGTTGAGCAGGCGGCTGCGGCCGGGGACCTTCATGCCGATGATGCCCATCTGCCTCTCCACGGCCAGCGGCAGCAGTTCCGCATTGAAGCTGTAGTGGTGCGGGTCTGCGGCGCTGATGGCCATCAGAATCGTGTCGAAGGGATGCCGCTTGATACACTCCATCAGCGAATCTGGCCGGTAGTGGCCGGTGATGCCCAGGTGACGGACGACCTTCTGCTCCTTCATCTCCAGCAGCGCTTCCATCGCGCCGCCCTTTGCGAAGACCTGGTTCACGTCGTACATGGTGCCAATATCGTGCAACTGCCACAGATCGATGTGGTCGGTCTGCAGAAGCTGTAGAGATTTCTCGATCATGCGCATCGAGTCGTCGCGGGTGCGTTCCTTGGTCTTGGTGGCCAGGAAGGCCTCGTTACGGCGGTGGGCCATCACCTTGCCCACGTACTGCTCGCTCCAGCGCTCCGGCCCGCCATAAATCGAAGAGGTGTCGATGTAGTTGACGCCCAGATCCAGCGCGCGCTCGATGATCGGCACTGCCACATCGAAGTTGTTGCCGCGCTCCAGAGCAGCCTGACCGCCCAGCGAGAAGACGCCCACCTTGTACCCGGTCTTGCCCAGGTTGCGGGTCGGCATGGCGGCAGGCGTACGGGGATTCGAAGGCAAGCCGGGCATGACGCGGGGTGCATCGGCTGCCAGAACGGACGGCGTAAGCAGCGCGGCGGTAACGGCTCCGCCCACCTTCAGAAATTCACGACGGCCCTGGTTCCGAGCCGAAACCTGTTGCTTCTCAGCCATAAAGATCTCCACGAGGGGGGATTGCGCTGCTGGCGGGGGGTTGTTCCCCTGCGTTCTTTCGCGCGTCCTGCGTTGCCCCATCATAAACCTGCCCGTCAGCGGCCGGATAGATGAATTTTCGCTACACAATCGCTTGAGTACGCTCGAACCTGCTGGAAGTCTGTCCGGCAAACTGGAACGTCGCCCGTGCCTGCCAAGACCGGGAAGCGTGCCGGCGCTTTGCACCTTGACCATCATCGGCTGTGAGAGCAAGATCGGCGTATGGGAGTATGGCTATGCCCGCCAAGACAGGGACAACTCGCGGAAAGTCCATGGTCGCAGGTAAATCCGTCCGCGCCTCCACCGCCAAGCCGGCTGCCAAGAAGGCGCGCTTGTCGAAGGCAGAGGCTGAGGGATTGGCCAAGTTCAAAGCTCTGATGGCCAAATATGCGGGGAAATGTACGTTCGGCGGCTGCGATGAGTGATCTGGTCGTCTTCGACACTTCCGTCCTTGCCGACCGATTGAGAGCCAACCGGTACCCCGGACAAATGGCCGCGTTGACTGGGCTAGTGCGAAAATCCTCGGTCGTACCCAGAGCTGGTGGAGGTCGATGTTGACGCCTACACTGAGAACCAGAGACAGGATCAGGACGACATTGACGACGAGTCGCATTTTGATCGGCGTCCCGTGATGAGGGCTTAATCCACATCGACGATTAGATAAGAATTTAAGATTATCAGAATGTTATTGATCGTCTTGAGAAAGGAGGAGTATCCAATTCCTGGTTATCCTCTGATCACGCTGAGATTAAGCTATCGGGCGTCAGCAGCCTGCGGATCAGTATCACCGCTCCGGGGCGCTTCTTCAGGAGGATCCGGCTCGAATTCCTCCATCAGCCGAATTGTCCACAAATCTTCTCCCACCACCTCATCGACGAGTCCTAACCAGTAAGCGTCGATAGCCGTCAGCTCATTCTCTCCCTCCTGAAGGGCGTGACACAAAGCGATAAAGAAAGCTATCATGGGTTGTAATATAGGCCTTCCAATTTCAACTAATCTCTCTTGGCGTGCCTCTTCTTCAGTGATCAAGTCTATTTCATGTTCTTGTTCCTTGGAGAGGACTAGTTTCCCAAAGGATTTACACCACTTCTCCAGCCTTTTTCCGGCGTTACTGGACAATGCTTCGTCCAATAGGTAGAAATCGTCTACCAAGCGCCGCATACCACCAAATCGAAAATCTTTTGCCTCGCTCTCTTTGATCTCAAAATCGACAATGGCCTTTATTAGAACTGATTGGTATTGAAGAGGGGTTTGCGTTTCTGATATCTGGGCACTCTTCTCAGTCGCACTGTTAATTAGATCAACATATCTTCGATTGCGCGCGATAGCCTTATCCCAAATCTGCTTCGCGTCTTTGGATAGTTTCTCTCTGATGATGCGGACAAAGCAGTCCAGATCGCTCATCTCGGTATCAGGTTCGCTCGCCCGCAATGCTGCAAACTCATCTCTCACTGAAAAAAATCGAAAGGTAAAGCGATTCTCGATCTTCTGCGCTAGCTGCATTGCGTAGGCGTCGTTACTCAGTCTAAGGTATTCGCTTAATAGCGAGGTCGACTCAAGCGTCGAAGGAGTCGTGTCGAATCGCCGAACGCCATGATGCAGAATGGTGCTAGAGGGAAAGGCGATGGAGTAATCTCCAGACGCCAATAAGTCGGCCGCAGCGCTTGCAGCCTGTAATGTAACAGCGGTGATAATCCAACATGGTGCCGCTTGATCCTGATCTGACAGGTTCAATAGGGCAAGGATTTTTTCCGCACTCCTAGGGAATCCCCCAGGGCTATTGATATACACAGTGATCGGGTCGCGACTTTTGCTCTGGAGTAAGAGAATCTCCGGCGTCAGGTTAGCGACCATTTCATCGTTGATTTCGCCCGTTACATAGATAGCCCTGGATGGGTTAAGCCGATAACTTGAAATCGGATTGATCAAAGTCTTTCACCTTTTTAACGTGTGCGCTTCTCCAACTCCTTTTGAGAATCTCTATGAGCATCCCGGTAGAATGCTGTGAGGTTAGTACCATATCTCCGGTACATGCGCTCCAGAGCCTCGCGCACTTCCTTCTCCCTCTTACCCAGAGGCTTGCTATCCGTTACGGCCTTCGTGGGGCGCGGTATGGTTGAGCTCGCCATAAATCTCCTCCTGTTAGCGGAGTTTGGGCTTCCGTAGCTTTTGAGCGCTGCACGATCCTGCCGGGCGTGTGATCGTAACGCGTAGGAATAATCAGCATCTGCACCAACCCCTGCTTGATTGTGCTGCCGATGCTAAATTCTTCCCACGCAGATCCCCTTTTGGGGATCTGCGTGCGGTGCGAACAGCCTACCACCAAATCGGTATGTCGGCCAGTATCCTTTCGCGCATTGCTCCAATTTGGAGCAGCCTCTGGCAAATTCCCGCTCTGGGATCAGTCCCCTGCGACGAGGTCTTCCTGCTTGGCAACCGCCTTTGCGGGTGCGATGGAGTCCAGACTGACCAGTCCTTCGACTGGCTTTTCGCCCAGCACGTGCTCACGATAGAGCTTGGCCATGCGGGCATTTTCCGCGTCGTTCTTCATCTTCACGTCGCGGGCGCGGATGTGTTCTTCGCGCGCGTTCTTGGCGATGCCCAGGTCGTCCAGCGTGTGGTTGGCCTCGGAGTTCACATGCTCCATGTTGAGGTTCAGGTCGTGTCCCACATGCGACATGGCGACCTTTTTGCCGCCGGCGAAGATCTCGTGGCGGCCATGCTCCTCGTACCACTTGGTCAGAGTGGCCGTCATGTGCATCTTCTCGATGATGTTGCGCCAGCCCACGCCGGTGTTATAGGCGCAGAAGCTGATTTCGCCTTCCTGCGTGGCATAGGGGATGATGCACTGCTCGGTCCGTCGGAAGTCGTAGTTGAACAGATCCTGGAACCACATGCCGGCGATGAACAGGAAGTTCCAGCGGTCGGAACGGCGCTTCTTGATGTCTTCCATCGTCCGTTCCCCCCCGACCTTGCCGTAATCCGTACCGGTGGCGTTGAAGGTCTTGTCCATCTTCTGCATCATGTCGGTGATCTTGAAGTGGGTGGGCGTCTTGAAGGGATCGTAGTTGCGCAGCAGCGAAAGCGCCACGCCGAGGATGGAGAGGAACTTGCCGCGCGCGGCGTCGTTGATCTTCGCGATGTCCTTGGCGACGATGTCCATGTTCAGGAAGGCGGTCACCGGGGCGGCTTCCTTGGTTTCCTTGTCGATCATCAGCGCCATTCCGATGCCGCAGTTCGGGTGACAGCCGCAGGAGAGCGCGCCCCAGTCGGCCGAAGGCCCATGAACTAGGTCGGCCCAGTCGCTGAAGGTGCTCATGAAGCTGATCGGGAACCAGTCGCGCTCGGGCTCGCCATATCCAGTCTGCTTTTTGATGTCGTGCGCCATATGCGAGAGGGTGTAGCGCTGGGCAAAGCGGCGCTCGTCGCTAATGTCCTCGTCGCGGCCCGTGAAGCTGACCGGCTGGAAGCTCAGGAAGCTGATCTTCTTGGGGTTGTCCAGGGCGAACTGAATGATGCGGCCCACTTGCTCGTTGTTGATGCCGTTGATGATGGTGGTCACCGGCACAATGTCCACGCCCGCTTCGTGCAGGTTGTTGATGGCCTGCAACTTCACGTCGAAGAGGTTGCCCACCTTGCGGTGCGAGTTGGCCGCGTTGCCGATACCGTCAAACTGAAGGTAAACGTAGCGCAGGCCCGCCTCGGCAGCGGCCCGGCAAAGCTCCTTGCTCTTGGCGAACTCGATGCCATTGGAGGCAGCCTGGACCGAGTTGTAGCCCACCTTGCGCGAGTAAGCCACCGCGTCCAGGAAGTACGGCGACAGCGTCGGCTCGCCGCCCGAGAACTGCACGCTCATCTGCCGCTTGGGCTTGATGGTGATGGCGTTGTCGAGCATGGTCTTGATTTCGTCCCACGTCAGTTCGTGGACGAAGCCGACCTGATTGGCGTCCATGAAGCAGGGATCGCACATCATGTTGCAGCGGTTGGTCAGGTCGATGGTGAGCACCGAGCCGCGCCCGTGGGTCACGGTCGAGGTGCCGTGATGATGCAGCTTCTTGTCGCCGTCGCCGTGGGCCTTCATGTCGCGGCCGGGGAAGCTCTCTTCCAGATGCTTGAAGAAAGGCGCATCGATCGACATGACGTCTTCAAAGTGCCCGTGCTTGGGGCAATCCTTGACCATCAGGATCTTGCCGTCGCGCTCGATGATCTGGGCCTTGATTTCGCCGATCTTCTCGTTGAGCAGCACTTCGTGAGGGAGCTTGCCGTCCAGAATCTGCTTGCGAATCTCGGGGATGCACTTGGGGCACAAAGAATCGGTCGTCCGCGGCCAGCCCAACGGCGGCTTCTCCTTCTGGTAGCTCTTCTGCAGGGGCTTGTCGCTCCACTTGGGAGTGAACGACGCATTGGGGCTGATGCGGTTCAGCCGCTCGAATACTACCCATGCGCCCTTGGCCGCATACACGGCTGCCTGTTCGACATACTTAATAGCTTTTGCCATAATCTGCAATCTCCTCAAAACTCATTTGGATGACCGGTCCACGACTTCGAAAGGTGTCGGCCCGGATTCGGTCCCGCTGCGCCAGGGAAAACCGGATCCTGAAATCCCATTACCAGCGTAATGGTCCACCCCGGTCAACCCAAAGGCGATGCAGCGAACGGCGAAATCCGTCATTGAACGGTAACCAGTCCGATGGGAATGGATGCCCCCCTGGACCGGCCCGCGCGTGCGGACTCAAGTTCTTGCTTCTGCAATACCTTTGGGGGCATTCGTTTCGGCCTGTTTCTTCGCTTTCAGAAGCTCCTCGACGCCAGCAAATCCGAGGCGTGGTTGACAATTGGCCGTCCTTCCGATAGCGTTTCCTTAGATGCAGAGCCTCCGCCATCACGGCCATCACCACCATCATGGAACCCCCATGCCGGCGGACTGCCATGGCCTGAACTTCTAAACGGCCAGAGAGATCTCAAGAAACACCAAGCCCGCCGGCGATTACGCCGGCGGGCTTTTTCTTGCCCATACAAAACTCCCAACCAACGACAAGGAAGAAAATGAGCGCGCAGAACCCGACAATCGATTTTGACAAGATGGACGGCCTGGTCCCGGGCATCGTTCAGGACGCAAACTCCGGCGAGATGCTGATGCTTGGCTTTCTCAACCCGGTCAGCTACGCCAAAACCCTGGAGTCCGGTTTTGTGACTTTCTGGAGCCGCACCCGCCAGAAGCTGTGGATGAAGGGCGAGTCGAGCGGCAACCGCCTGAAGATCGTCTCCATCGCCACCGACTGCGACAACGACACACTGTTGTTCCGCGTAACTGTCGAAGGAGACGGCCTGGTGTGCCACGAAGGCACGGTTAGCTGTTTCACCAAGCCCATTGCCCTCGACGCGAAGTAATCCAGTTCAACCCCTCAGACCGAAAGACGGAGAAAATATCGTGGCCACCAAGCTCAGACTCGGCATCCCCAAGGGAAGCCTGCAAGACGCAACCATCGCCCTCTTCAAGCGCGCCGGATGGAACATCTACGCCGACGGCCGCTCCTACTTTCCCTCCATCGACGACCCGGAGATCGAGTGCATGCTGATCCGCGCGCAGGAGATGGCACGCTACGTCGATCACGGCGTGCTCGACGCCGGCCTCACCGGCATTGACTGGGTTGTGGAAAGCGGCCTCGATGTTCCCACCGTAACTTCGCTGACCTATGCCAAGCAGAGCCGCCGCAAGGTGCGCTGGGTGTTGGCGGTTCCCGAGGGCAGCGGCTTTGAAAAGGCCGAGGACCTGGAGGGCAAGATCGTTGCCACCGAACTGGTGGAAGTCAGCAAGCGGTACTTCGCAGCAAAGGGCGTGAACGTGAAGGTGGAATTCAGCTGGGGCGCAACCGAAGTGAAGCCGCCCACGCTGGCCGACGCGATCATCGAGATCACCGAGACCGGCAGTTCGCTCAAGGCCAACCGCCTCAAGATCATCGACACGGTAATGGAGAGCGAGACCCACTTCATCGCCGGCAAGACCGCTCTGGCCGACGACTGGAAGCGCAACAAGATCGATCAGATCGCCACCATGCTGCGTGGCGCCATCGATGCCCAGTCGATGGTAGGCCTCATGCTCAACGTGCAGCGCGAGAACCTCGAGGCCGTCCTGACTGTCCTGCCCGCTTTGAATTCGCCCACCATCTCTCAGCTCAGCAACTCCGAATGGGTTGCCGTGAATACCATTGTGGAAGAGCGCATAGCCCGCGATGTGATCCCCAAGCTCAAGGCTGCCAAGGCCACGGGGATCGTGGAATATCCGCTGAACAAGGTTGTGCTGTAACGCATTCACTCCCGCGGAGTTGCGTTGTAGCGAAATTCAACGTCACAGAAGTAGGCGCGGAAGTGGGTGCCCCATCCTTCGCGTACTTTGCGAAGGGTGGGAGACCACAGAACCATGTTCCAATCGTTTTGAAAGGGCATGGCTCTAGCCGTGCCGACAAGGGCAATCAACTGAAGGGGGCTTTAGCCCCCGAGGGAGGCTCTTCTTGCATTCCAGCGGAGACATACATGAAGATCATCCGGACCAAAGGCCGCGGCGCACCGCAAACCGCGGAAATTCTCGCGGCACTTGAACAACGCGGCGGCACATCGTTGGACACTGTTCTCCCTGCCGTGCAGCGCATCGTGAACGACGTGCGCAAGAAAGGTGACGCGGCGCTCCGCAAATACGCGGCGAAGCTCGATGGCAACGATGGCGATTTGAAGGTCGCGCCGGAAGAGATGGCCGCCGCGTGGGACGCGGTTTCTGCCGACATGCGCATCGCCCTCACCACGTCCGCCTCTCAGATTCGCGGCTTTGCTGTCAATCAATTGCCGGCCTCGTGGAGTGAGCAGCCCATGGAAGGCCTGATGACCGGCCAGCTTGTGCGCCCGATTAGCGCGGTCGGATGCTATGTGCCCAGCGGCCGCCATCCGCTGCCTTCGACTCTGCTGATGACGGTGATTCCCGCGCAGGTGGCTGGGGTTCCGCGCATCGTTGTGGTCTCGCCCCGGCCCGCGCCGGAGACGCTCGCCGCCGCGCACATGCTTGGCGTTACCGAGTTCTATCGCCTCGGCGGAGCGCATGCCATCGCAGCCCTTGCTTACGGCACGCAGAGCGTTTCGAGAGTAGACAAAATCGTCGGCCCCGGCAATCTCTACTTCACCGCTGCCAAAAAGCTCGTAGCTTTCGATTGCTCCATCGACATGCTTGCCGGACCGACGGAAGCCATTGTCACCAGCGAAAAGGGCCGCCCCGCCGATATCGCCAGCGATCTCGTAGCCCAGGCCGAGCACGATCCCGAAGCGCTTTCCATCTTCATCACCACCCAGCCCGAGTTGGCCAAAGACGTCGCAGCCGAGTGCAATCTGCGCAGCCGCAACAACCTCGTGGCGCGCGAATCGCTGGACCGAAACGGGCTGCTCATCATTGCCGCGACTGTGGTCGAGGCACGAGAGATAACCAATCGCCTGGCTCCCGAGCACCTCACCGTCGATGGCCCCGCTGATTTGGATTGGGTGCAGAACGCCGGCTCGGTCTTCATCGGCCGCTGGAGCGCGCAGCCCATGGGCGATTACATCAGCGGACCCAATCACACGCTGCCTACCGGCGGAATGGCGCGGGTGCGCGGCGGCTTGAGTGTGAACGATTTCGTGAAGCTGATTACCGTGCAGCAGTACGACGCACGAGCGACGCGCGTTCTGGGGCCCGACGCCGTACTGCTGGCCGAAGCGGAAGGGCTTGTGGGGCACGCGGAGGCGGTTCGCGTGCGGCTGGGCAAGAAAACTTCTGTCGCGCAGCCTGCAAAGAAAGCTGCGAAAGTGAGGGAGCCTCGTGGGTGACGAAGTTGCGATGGGGACTAAGGGCATGACTTCGGATGTTCCGGAATCGGCGTTGGCAGGGGCTAAAGCCCCACTCGTTGTGGAGGGCTTTGCGGCACGACTAAAGTCGTGCCCTGTTACAAAGCTGGAAGTCGCACAGCCGGAATTAACAAAGCCGGAAGATGCAAAGGCGGAAGATTTGAGTGTTTCCGCTGCGGTCTCAGGCGCTGGGGGGCGTTCCTCCGCTGCCGCGCCAACGCCCCGCGCCCGCGTGCAGGCCATGATGGAGTATCACCCTCCGCTGGGCTGCCGCGACGCGCTGCGCCTCGACTTCAACGAGAACACACTTGCCTGTTCGCCCAAGGTGAAGGAAGCGCTGGCCCGGATCTCTACTGGAGATCTGACGCGCTATCCCGAGCGCGCTCCTGTGGAAGCGCTGGTCGCACGCACACTGGGCCTTGAGGCCGAACAGGTCGCACTGACCAATGGTGTGGACGAAGCGATTCACGTGCTCTTCGAGACGTTTCTGGATGCGGGCGACGAACTGTTGCTGCCCGTGCCGACCTACACCATGTACGAGGTTTACGTTTCAGCGACAGACGCGAACGCGGTAACCGTGCTGGCCAGTGACGATCTGGCGTTTCCCTACGAGCGATTGCTGGCGGCCATTACGCCGCGCACCAAGATCATCGCCATCGCCAATCCCAACAGCCCGTCCGGATCCGCCGCGACGCGAGAGCAACTGCTGGAGATTGCGCGCCGTGCGCCGCACGCTGTGGTTTTAATCGACGAGGCTTACTTTCACTTCCACGGCGAAACCGTGATGGACCTGGTGGGCAAGATTCCCAATCTGCTGGTGGCCCGCACTTTCTCGAAGGCTTACGGACTTGCCGGCCTGCGGTTGGGGCTGCTCGCCGGCCCGGTCGAAATGATGCGCTGGGTCAAGAGAGTGCTCTCGCCCTATAGTGTGAACTCTCTGGCATTGGCCTGCCTGCCTCCGGCGCTCGAAGATACGGCCTACCTCGACTGGTACGTCGCTGAGGTGCTGGCCGCACGCGCCGAATTCGAAGCCGCTCTGGACAGCGCCGGAGTGAGACGGTGGCCCAGCAGCGCCAACTTTGTCCTTGTCGACATCGGCCCACAACACAAGGAGTTCACGCGCCTCATGAGCGCGGCCGGAGTGCTGGTGCGCGACCGCTCCAACGATCCCGGCTGCGACGGATATGTGCGCATCACCATCGGCACGCGCGAACAGATGGGGCTCGCCATCGCCGCCTTGAACGAAACACTGTCGGCGATGAAGGGTGCGGGACCATCGTGAAGATGACGGGCCTTAGATGCTGCGGAGAAACTCGGCTTTGGCCTCAGTTTTGAAAGGGCACGGCTTTAGCCGTGCCGAAAACGCCAATTGAATGATTTGGGGCTTTAGCCCCTGAGGGAAAGTACAAGGCGTCATCAAATCCCACGACGACGCCTCTTCAAGGAGAAGCAAATTGACGAGCGAAAAGATCGATCCAACTGAAGCCAAGCCCCCCAAGCGCACCGCCGGCTTTTCCCGCAACACGACGGAGACCAAGATCTCCATCCAGCTCACCATCGAAGGCGGCGGCCATTACAACGTCTCCACCGGCATTCGCTTCTTCGATCACATGCTGGAGCTGTTCACACGCCATGGGGCCTTCGATCTCGACCTCAAGTGCGACGGCGATCTCGACGTCGATCAGCACCACACCGTCGAGGATGTCGGCATCGCGCTTGGCGAGGCCTTCGACAAGGCGCTCGGCGACAAGCGCGGCATTCTGCGCGCCGGATATTTCCTCATGCCCATGGACGAGACGCTGGCCATCGCGGCAGTGGATTTGAGCGGACGCGCGGCATTCGCCGTAGACACCAAGGTAAAGACGCGGCTAGTCGGCGACTTGCAAACCGAACTAGTGACGGATTTCTTCGAAGGCTTCGCCCGCGGCGCGCGCGCAAATGTGCACGTGAAGACCATGTACGGCCGCTCCAATCACCACAAGATCGAAGCGATTTTCAAAGCGTTCGCCAGGGCCATGCGCGTGGCGTGTTCGCGCGATAAGCAGCTCGGCGAAATGCTGCCGTCGACGAAGGGATTGCTGTAACCTCCGACGCTTGCAGTAATCTCCAATGACTGTCATCCTGAGCGAGCGTAGCGAGTCGAAGGACCTGCGGTTGTTTTTCGAACGCGAAGTTTTGAACTTTGGGGCTTTCTATCGCGGAGGATGGGTCGGCTTTGAAAGGGCACGGCTTCAGCCGTGCCGCAGCAAGGCAGAAATGGGTGTCCGGCTTTAGCCGCCGAGGAAATGTTTGCGGATGGATTTGCATTCCCTCGGGGGCTAAAGCCCAAGATCGTTTTTTTGGCTTTATCGGCACGACCAAAGTCGTGTCCTTTCCAAGCAAAAGCGCAGCATTTGTGGCAAGAATCGATGATGGATATGGGGGAACGACGCGATGCGCGTAACGGTGATTGATTACAAAGCGGGCAACCTCACCTCGGTGCTCAAGTCACTGCACCATGTAGGTGCTCAGACGGTGGTGACGGACAGCGATCTGTCGCTGGTTGAGAGCGCCGACTGTATCGTCCTTCCCGGCGTGGGCCACTTCCAGGCCACCGAACTGCTCGACAACACCGGCCTCACGGCGGCGATTCGCGCGGCCATCGCGCGCGGCGTGCCGTTTCTCGGCATCTGCGTCGGCATGCAATGGCTCTACAGCGGATCGACGGAAGCCCCATCGCAGCCCGGTCTCGGGCACTTCGCCGAGTCCTGCGCGCGCTTCACCGAAGGCACGGAAAAAATCCCGCACGTGGGCTGGAACTCGCTGGCCATCAATCCCGCGTCGCGTCTGCTCAAAGGCATCGCCGATGGCTCGCACGTCTACTTCACGCACTCCTTCCGTGCGCCGGTTACTGCGAATACCGCGGCGGTGACGCACTACATTGAAGACTTCGCCGCCGCTGTCGAGCGCGACAACGTCTTCGGCGTGCAGTTCCATCCTGAGAAGTCGAGCGAGGCGGGATTGAAAATACTACGCAATTTTCTCAATCTGAGTGCGGAGTCTGCCCGATGATTACCAAAAGGATCATTGCCTGTCTGGATGTTCACGATGGCCGCGTTGTCAAGGGCGTGCAGTTTGTCGACATCGTCGATGCCGGCGACCCGGCCGCGCAGGCGGCTCGCCACGCGCGCAATGGCGCGGACGAGATTGTCCTGCTGGACATCACGGCCACCCACGAGGGCCGTGCCACGCTGCTGGATACAGTCCGTCGCACCGCGAGTGAGCTTTTTGTGCCGTTCTGCGTGGGCGGCGGAATCCGCACGGCCGAAGACGCGGCGCAGGTTTTTGAGGCGGGCGCCGATAAGGTAAGCGTGAACTCAGCGGCGCTCAAGAACCCGCAGCTCATCGACGACATCGGGCGCAGCTTCGGCGCGCAGGCCGTAGTCGTCGCAATTGATGCGCGCCGCGATCCCGAGGCGGCCGATCCGGTGGGTCAAGCCCAGGTCTACGTGCAGGGCGGGCGCAAGCTGGCCGGCCGCCGCGTTGTCGAGTGGGCGCGCGAGGCAGAGCAGCGCGGCGCGGGCGAGATCCTGCTCACTTCGATGAATTCGGACGGCATGCGCACCGGCTTTGACTGTGAATTGACCGCGGCGGTCAGCGATGCAGTAGGAATTCCTGTAATCGCAAGCGGCGGAGCAGGAACCGTAGCCCATTTTGTCGACGTCTTTGGACGCGGCCGGGCCGATGCCGCCTTGGCCGCTAGCATTTTCCACTTTGGTGTTTCCAGCGCTCGTTCCTTGAAAGAGGAGCTGGCCCGGGCCGGCGTTTCCGTGAGGCTTCCATGTTGATTCCTTCCATTGATTTGCTGGGCGGCCAGATTGTTCAGCTTGTGCAAGGCGAAAAACTCAGCCTTGCTTTCGACGATTTTGAGTTCTGGATCAAGAAGTTCTCCAAGTTCCCGCTCGTGCAGTTGATCGATCTGGACGCCGCCATGCGCCAGGGCGAGAACTCGGCCCTGGTGGCCCAGATCGCCAAGCGGCTGCCTGTACAGGTCGGCGGCGGAATCCATACCATCGAGCGCGCCTGGCACGTTCTGAGCACCGGGGCGGAAAAGGTGATCATCGGCTCGGCGCTCTTCTCTCAAAATGAAGCGGGCGCGGGCGTGGTGAATGCCGGGTTCGCGGCTGAACTGGCTGCCGCTGTTGGGATCGAGCGCGTGGTTGCCGGCATCGACACCAAAAACGGCCGCATCGCCGTCAAGGGATGGAAAGCGCAGATCGAACTCACCCCTGACGACGCCATTCCCCAACTCGAACCGTTCGTGGGCGCCTTCCTCTATACCCACGTGGATGGGGAGGGTCTTTTGAGAGGTTTTCCGATCGAAACCGCCGCCCGGCTGCGCACCCTGACCAAGCGCAAGCTGATTGTGGCCGGGGGGATTCGCAGCCAGCAGGAGGTGGACGCGCTCGACAACCTGGGCGCTGACGCCGTGGTCGGCATGGCCGTTTATACCGATTTGCTAGCCGTCTGATCAGGGTCTGCTCACACTACCCCGGCGGGCGGCGACGGAAGCCATTTTTTACCATTTCGAGGAGAGAGGAGCGACGGATACCGGGTGTATCCTAGCGACGATTGACGAAGAGATGAGGAAAAATGGCCCCGTCCCTTCGGGCGGCGGCGAAAATCGGGCCATACGTTGTTGTCGTCCTCGACTGTGGGGCCGCCACAGCCTTCGGACTCCGCCGAGTCTGGCCCGATTTTCACAGGCAGCGCCACCCACCAGGGTAGTGTGAACAGACCCTGGCGCAGTACAATCGCCTCCGCGGATCAGGCGCTATTGGGACAACCGGGGGAACGAGTGCTCCGGGCATGATTTTGGTGCAGGTATCACAAAGCGCCGGGACGGGGATCGGCTATGCTGTTCCCCTGAGTCAGGGTTGCGGAGGAAACGGAAACATGTCAAAGCAGAACGGGATTCGGTTGGCCAGAAGGCTGGAAGAGGTCGGGTTCTCCGACATTGTGCAAACGCGCAACAAAGTCATGCAACTGCGCGCCGAGGGCCTCGCCGTACACGCCATGCACATGGGCGAGCCGTTCTTTGAGACGCCGGATGCGATCAAGAACGCCGCCACCCGGGCATTGGCCGAGAACCAGACCCACTACGCTCCCTCCTCCGGCGTGCTCGCCCTGCGCCAGGCTCTGGTAACGAAACTGGCTGCCAAGAACGCGATCGCCGCCAGCACCGAAGAGGTGATCGTGACCGTGGGCGGAATGCAGGCCCTCTATGCCGCCTTCCAGGCGGTTCTCGATCCCGGCGATCATGTGCTGGTCTTTTCGCCCTACTGGACGCCGATCAGCGATCTCGTCACCGGGGCGCAGGCGCGTCCGCTCGCTGTCCCCACGGTCACCGCTCGTCGTCACGGCTTGAGCCGCACGCTGGAGCAGTTCTCTACCTCCAAGACCCGCGCCATTTACTACAACACCCCGCAGAACCCCAACGGAGTCGTCTTCACCCGTGCCGAGGCCGAAGAGGTGGCGGCCTTCGCCATCAAGCGCGATTTGATTGTCTTTGCCGACGAAGCCTACGAGGATTTGGTATATGACGGCGAGCATGTCTCCATTGCCTCGCTGCCGGGAATGGCCGAGCGCACCATCAGCTGCTTTACCTTCTCAAAAACCTATGGCATGACCGGCTGGCGCGCCGGATACGCGGTGGCAGCGGAACCCTTCATGACCGGCTTGAAGAAGATGGTGCTCTACTCCACCAATGGCGTCTCGACCCCGACGCAATACGCCATGATCGAAGCGCTCAAGACGCCGGAATCCGAGATAGTGCGCCTGCGCGAGGAGTACCGCAAGCGCCGCGACCTGCTAGTGAGCGGTCTCAACGCGGTGGGACTGGATTGCGAGCCGCCGGCCGGCGCGTTTTATGCCTTTCCGAACACCGAGAAGATTCACAAGCTCAGCCGCACCGCTGCGCAAATCCTGCTGGACAAGGCGCACATCGCCACCATCCCGGGCTCCGTCTTCGGCGCACAGGGAGAAGGCCATCTGCGCTTCGGCTACGCCACGGGAATCAAGGAGATCGAAGACTGCGTCGAGGCGCTGCGCAAGTTCTTCGCTTAGGCTTCCGCGCCGCCGATGGCGCGATTGGTCTCAACTCTCGACGCTCTCAGAATGCGGGCAATCTGCTTCAAATGCAGCTGCACCGCATAGGCCCGCAGAATCTCCGCCTGTGAGAACCCGATCCCCAGGGGCCGCACCGCATTCATCCGTACTTCTAAGTTTTGTATATCCCCTTCCAGGCTGATCCCTGGCGGCGGAACATGGAACTTCCAGCCGTGAATGCAGCTGGCCACGTGATGGAATCCGGTGCGGATGTCCACCGCCAGCCGTCCCAGTTCCGGTTCGATCTGCTGGGCATACGCGTCCTGGTGGCTGTCTTTCACCGAGTACTCCAGGGCAATCAGCGCATCCAGAATCGAGCGCCCAAACTGCGACAGCATGCCCAATCCTTCGCGCCAACCCGGGCCGCCGGAGGGCTCGTTGCGCGCGGCTTCCAGCAATTGGTTGTTGGCCCTCATCCGGGTCAACGCGTCTTCGCGCAGGGTCGCCAGGTTCTCTGCCGGCGGCCCGCTGTATCCCTGCAGAATTGCTTCAAACAGCGAGGACAACACCAGGAACTCCTGCGCCAGCCCGTCCTTCAGCCGCAGCCGTGCGCGATCTGGAAAAACCAGCGTGGAAACTGCAATCGCCATCAGGATGCCCAAGATAACCTCGATCACCCGATGCAGTGCCAGGGTCCAGTGTGAGCCCTGCGTATGTACCAGCATCACAATCGCGATGGTCACCCCGGCCAGGCGTGAACTGCTGCGCAAGCCAAGCAGTCCGCAAACAATCACCGCGACCAGAACGGCAAGAAGGAAGTTCCAGGGCAGCGCGCCGAGGAGTGAGAACGAGAAACCGATCACCGCGCCGATCAGGGTGCCAAGGATCCGGTCGCGCGATGCGCTGATGGTTGCCCCAAAGTTCGACTGCAGCACGATGATGGCGCTGATGGCGCCCCAGTAGCCGTCGTGCAGCCCAAAGGCCATCGCCACCCACCAGCACAAAGTCGCCGCCAGCGCCGTCTTGGAAGCGTGAATCAGTAGCCGCTGCCGCTCCCAATTGAGGAAGCCCTGGCGCGACTCCTCGGCCACGCGCAGCTTGACCGCAAGCTGGTGCTGCGACGCCGTACTGTGTGCTTTCAGGCGCATGATGTTTTCTTTCTTCGGATTGCCACATCTCTAGGATGCCGCATGGACCGCATTCATGTCGTGACCCCTCTCACGTTCATGAGGTTCGCTCGTCCAACCGCAGAACCCGACTCTTTCGCGGGCACTGGCGAGCGGTTTGGTCTTTTTTAGAAACGGGCTCAGCAAGTCAGCCGACCTCTGCTCTCGCGTTCGCCGGGATTTCACAAACTTTGGCTCGCCGGAATCATCCAAAGATTCGATCGCCGATTCTCTCATACTTCTTGCGCGTATCCGTTCTGGCCGACCGCCACAAGGAGCATAAAGTGATCAATCCTCGATTTTTAGCACTTCTCTTCCTGATTCAGTTCGCCGTGTGCGGGACGCGATCTTCGGTTGCGCAACAGAGTTCCGGCCCTGCCTCTGGGACCCGCGAACCTGACGCGGAACTACCCAATGCGCCGTCCCCGACCGAACATACCCCACCGGGCATTTCGACGCCGGACTACGAAGGGAAGCAGACCCGGCGCATTCTTGGCATCATTCCCAACTTCCGCTCGGTTAGCGTTGATGAAAAGCTGCCGCCGCTCTCCTCGCGCGAAAAGTTCAAACTCTCCCTCGAAGATAGCTTTGACTACTCCTCGTTCCTCTACGTCGGCATCCTAGCCGGAGTTGCGCAGGCGGAGGGCTCCTATCCGGAGTTCCATGGGGGCGGCGCGGCCTTTGCCCGCTACTATTGGCACAGCTTCGCCGATACCCTGGACGGCAATCTGATGACCGAGTTCCTGTTGCCGTCGGCAACCCGTCAGGACCCGCGCTATTACACACTGGGCCACGGCGGCCTTATTCGGCGCACCGGCTATTCCATTACCCGCCTTCTGGTTACGCGCAGCGATCATGGCAGTCTGGTCCCCAATGTCTCTGAGATTATTGGCAATGGCGCGGCCGCGGGCATCTCGGGACTGTACTATCCGGCGCAGGAACGCACATGGACCAAGACCGGCCAACGCTGGGTTACACAAGTCGGGCTGGACGGTTTTTCAAATCTTGTCAAAGAGTTCTGGCCCGACGTGAATGCGCGCGTCTTTCGCAGCAAGTATTGAGACTGCTTCGTCAGCAGGCATTCGCGAAACCAAAGTTTTTGTATCGGCCAGTTCCTTGCCAGGTCGCTAGTTCCTCCACCCTCGGACGAAGATCGGTCGCTGAGAACCCCGACCACGGTGGGGTGCTTCCGGGATACACCACCTCTGGCTTCGCTGCAGAGCGGTAGTCTCACACCGTTCCAGTCCTGCGGCCGTGTAGCATGGAAACCAGATACCCGCATCCTGCGGACCGGCGAGAGTCATGCTAAAAATTGGATACCCGGCGATCTTTGCGCCTGAATGGATGAGCGGCTTTCCAGCGGAAGTCGAGCTCGTTCCTTTGCCCGACCTGTTGGATCACGAAGTCCACATCGATGTGTGGATCCCCGACCCCTACGCGGTGAAAGCCATCAAGCTTTATCCGATGCTGCGCGGTGTTCGTCTGGTGCTGTGCACCATGGCCGGAACAGAGTGGATCCCCGGCCTGGTTGGCCCAAATGTCACCATCTGCAACGCCCGCGGCGCGCACAGTGTTTCCACAGCCGAGTGGACGCTCTCCGCCACGCTGGCCATGATGAAGCATTTTCCGTTCTACTTTGAAATGCAGCGCGACGGCATCTGGAAGCGCCGCTTCGAGTCTCCGGCGCGCTACGCCGCAATCGCGGGCGACAACCGCCCCCTCTACCCTCCCGTGATGCTGGAGGAACTGACCGGCAAGACTGTGCTGCTCGTCGGCCACGGATCGATCGGGCAGGAGATCGAGCGGATGTTCGAGACCTTTCGCGTCAACCTGCTTCGTGTGGCGCGCACCGCCCGCACCGAGCCCAAAGTTCACGCTGTCGCCGAACTGGACAGCCTGCTGCCTCAGGCCGACATCGTAATCCTGATCCTGCCCCACAATGCGGAGAGCGACAAGCTCATCGGCAGCCGCCAACTTGCGCTGCTGCGCCAAGGCGCGCTGCTGGTCAATGCCGCCCGCGGCCCCATTGTCGATACCGACGCGCTGGTGGAAGCGCTGCAGGGTGGACGGATTCGCGCGGCTCTCGATGTCACCGATCCCGAACCGCTGCCGGAAGGTCATCCTTTGTGGAACTGCCCCAACCTGCTGCTCACTCCCCACGTGGCCGGATCGAGCCCGCAGTTTGCGCCCCGCTCACTTGAGACCGCGGCCGGCGAACTCAAGCGCTACATCGGCGGTGAGCCGTTGCAGAACGTGGTTCAAGCGGCGATCTGAGCCTTACGGGCTGCGCGGCTCCAGTCGCGCAGCCCCAGTACCGCCAAAACGACGAAAGCCGCATAGAGCAAGGCAGTCAACGGCAATTTCGTATAGAGGAATTCGCCGATGTATACAACGTCCACAGCGATCCACAGCCACCAGTTGGCGATATTCTTTCGCGCCTGCCACCAACCGCCCAAAATGCTATAGCTTGTCAGCATGGCGTCCAGATATGGAAGCGAAGCATGATAGTGCTGCATCCCGGCTCCCAGCGCAAGCCCGCCCAATGCTCCCGCGGCCACACCAATGAGCAGGTTCGGCAGGGGCAGCGGCACCACGCGCACATCGCCCTCTTCGCGCACTCCCCGCTCCCAGTACCACCAGCCGTAGAAAGTTAAGGGGAGGCCGCCGACCAGGAGCAGCGTAAATGAGAACAGATGCGCTTGATAGGAAATCACGAGATAGGCGAGGTCGGAAATGATCCCAATCGGCCAACAAGCAACCTTTCGCTTTGTAGTAAGCCAGATGCTCACTAAGGCCGTGACTGCGCCAATGATTTCCAGCCAGTTCTCAATAACGTATCGTGCCAGCAAGCTCATCATTCTCTTTTCGTGCTCCTGTCCCGGTTTCATCGACCGCAAAAAACTTCTTCAGAGCGGCAAGAAGCTTCAGGGCACGGCTTTAGTCGTGCCGCAAATTGCAGATAATTCGGTTTGGGCTTTAGCCCCTGAGGGCGGGTTTTGCGGGCCGGTGACTGTCTCCCTTGCCCTTTTCGCAACCTGCTCAGCCCATTCTTCGATTGCTTGCAAAAGTCTCTGTCCGCCCGCGCCGTGGAACCACCGCGCATGGCCCACAAGGTAGCCATCGTGGCATATGATTGCATTGGCCTCGGAGTGCAGCACGCCGAGGAAATAATCCGCCTCCGTCAGCGCGAACTCCGCATGGCAGAGAGCGGTCATCGGAGCCAGCGCGGCGGCTTCGGCATCGCTCAACCGACGCACCGATTGATATCCGTCGAGCATCGCCTGCAGATGGTCCAGATGCACTGGCGCGGTGTCTTTCTCGGGTGATTCCGTCGATAGCTCCAGCCACTCCACAACGTTGCGCTCGATCATCTGCGCAATGTCGTGGACCGCATTGGTCCGGTCCGCGAGCCCGAAGTCGATCACCTTGACGGCCTCCGCTTCCAGGCTCGCATTGCTCCAGAGAAGATTGGAAGCGTGGAGGTCGTTGTGCGTCCACAGCGGGGCCAGCGAAGGCAGCAGCGGGCGAAGGCGCGCGTGAAACGGCGCAAGCAACTCCAACGCTTCCGCGCAACTCTTTCGCGTCGCCGCATCCTGATCCAGCGACGGACGCGCTCTCAGGTAGCGCTCCATTCTTTGCGTCGGCCCTTGGGTCGGGTCGGTGCCGGCGAAGATGAAAAAGCTGGTTATCAGCGGCTGCGCTTTACGCGCGGGAGCCACAAATCCCTCCGCCGCAAGATGCAACCGGGCCAGCGCCTGTCCGGCCGAAAACGCGTGGTGGCTGGAGAGAAAGGGCGTCCAGGAGAGCGCATCCTGGTAGATGTCTACCTCAGCAGTTGCTTCGTGAACTTCGTAGGTCCAGTCGCCAATTTCGACAGCGGTCTCGCCGCCGGTTGTAGCGAGAACTCGTGCAACCGGCGCGCCATGCGCAAAAAGATGCTGAAGAAAGCGATGCTCCTCCAGCAATCCTTCGCGATCGCGCACCAACTTGGCATGGCGCTTGATGAAAACCGACTTGTGGCTCGTGCTTACCACACTTGCCGCCGAAAAAGGCCGCGGGCTTACCGACCGGATTTCGATCGGTTCCCCGCACCCCTCGTATCGCAAAAGCAGCGCGCGCACTTCCTCAAGCCGCAGCGGCAGCCAATCCGGCGTCACGCGCGTCTTGTCCATTCCGTGTACTGTTGCGGTCGCGGTCATCTTGGCTCAGGTCCCTGTTGCACGAATCTCCCGTGTCATGTCTCTGAATCACGCATCATAAAATCGCCGTCATCCTGAGCGAAGTTGGACGCGTTTCTTGCGCCCAACGCAGTCGAAGGACCCGCGGTTACCTTCCCCGGTTATTCGGGGAATTCTGGTTACAGGGCTTTAGAAAGTGTAATGTGCTGCAAGCCTTACCGTTGTCGGCGCGCCCAGGTGGATGAACGTGTCCCCGTAATTTGCGCCGGTGTCCTTCCAATAGCGCTTGTCGAAGATGTTGTCGGCATAGAGCCGGAAGGTCACTTTACCCTGTTCGCCGCCCGGCGTGTAGCGAGCTCCCATGTTGAAGATGTTGTAGCCGGAGACGCTGACCGCGTCGTCGCGCGTGGCTTCCTTGCGTCCGGTGTAGCTCCAACCCGGCATCAAGTGCAGTCCATGCGCATGGGGCAGCAGCATATCGGCAAAGACAGCCGTCCGCAGATGCGGGACATTGAGAACTTGTTTGTTGTCGAAGGCCGGTGTGCCCGTGTCGTCCGAGATCGCGCGAATCAACGCCGCGGAGCCCGAAAGGCGCAGCCAGTTCGTCGCTTTGCCCTCAGCATTCAAATCGATGCCGTCGTGTGTATCGTGGCCGTCGGATTCAAAGCAGAGATCGCCAGGATTCTGAAACACACCCACCGGGCAAAAGCTGTCCGGCAATTGAATCGCCTTGGGATAGAAGAACGGCGCGCGCATATGGAAGAACGCGGTGGTCAAAAGGATTTTCTGAGTGGGTTGATACTTTGCGCCGATCTCGGCCTGACGGGTAAAGTATGGGCTCAGATATTGATTCCCGTTATCTGTAAACCAGGACGCTTGCGGCGCCAGCGAAAGCAGGACTCCGTAATTGCCATAGAGCGTGAGGTTGGAGGCTGGATTAAAGGTCACCGCGTACTGCGGCAACCAGAAGTGCTTCTCATTGAATACAGGCGGGGTCGCATTTGAATTCCCGAAGGGAGCACTCGTGGCATAGGGAGAATAGTTATGGTCATGCAGGTCGTCCTCCCGGCCTCCCACGAAAAGTTGAATGCGACCGGGAAGATGGATTCGGTCTTGCACAACCGCGGAAGCCTGGCGGTTGTCTTCATAGAGCCTGCGCGGTCCGGCCTGGTCGGTGGTGCCGGTGATAGGATCGATCTCCATCGGAAAAGGCGTGATCGGCTGGTAGATATTCTCCGAGCCGACATAGGTGTACACAGGCCCGTTCTGAATGTTGTCCGGCGCTCCCGCGCTCCATGCGCCAGGTTCCTGAACGCTCATGCCGAATAACTCGCCGCCCGCGGTAAGGTCGTGGGTGACGGCGCCCGTCTTGAGATGGCCTGTGACGATGGCCTCGGCCTGGGCGTTCATGAGCAGCACACCGGGTTCACGCCAGTCATAGGCGTCATAGGTGCCGTCTGGGGCATAAAGGTATTCGGGCGATTGTCCCGGACCAGGATTCAGGGCGCACTCTGCTTCATAACCGCATCCATACGCGTACACGACATTGTCGTCGCGCAGCGAATGGCTATAACTGGCCGCGGCAAAGGCCGTCCAGTGGTTACCAAGATCGTAGTCGAATCGCGCGCTGCTGTTGGTGGTGTCAAAGATATTCGGTTTTTGCCAGGACTGCTCGCCGAGCATCGTGGAAGGATGTATTAGAGCGAGATTTGGAACCAGCGGCTCTACTGGAGGCTCGCCCGCAACCTGCTCCTGGCCCAGCAATTGATAGCCACAGACCGAGCGCTGGTCGGCGTGCTGGTATTCGAAGTCGCCCTTGAGGATCGCCCTGGGACTGATCTTCCAATCCGCCGAACCCGCCCCTACTGCACGCCATCCGTCGGCGCCGTTCACATAACTCATCATCCGTTCGCCGGCCAAGTTGACGCGCGCGCCCACCTGCTTGCGGTCGCCGAAGAGATGGCCGAGGTCCGCCGATCCAAAGCTGCTGCCGCGATGATCGGTGGCCAAATCGAGAGCCTTGATCGCCGCCGGACGCTTGGTCACGTAATCGATCAGCCCGCCGCCGGATGCCATGCCGCTCTCCAGGCTGGAGATGCCCTTGAGGATCTCGACGCTCTGCTTGTTTTCCAGCGGGACATTCTGCTGGCCGACGACGGTCAGGCCATTGACCAAAAATCCAGTGTTTTGATCCAGGGTGTAACCGCGAATCTGGTAGTCGCCGAAGTAGCCGACGGGCGCATAATCCTCGCCGACGGAGGCATCGTTCTTCACCACGTCGGAGATCAAGCGCGAGATCTGGTCGTTCAGCAACTCGCGCGTCACCACGGTAGCCGAAAGCGGCGTCTCCGTCAGCGCCGCTCCGTCCAAGGTTCCCACCGTAACGACGTCGGGAAGATAGTCGTCCTTGATCTCATCGTGCACCACCACCGTGGTAGTGGGATGCGGCAGGACCGGGGTCGTGCTCTTGGCGCTGGCAGAGGCGGGCGTCGTTTGTTGCGGGGCCGCATTCTGGGCGAACGCAGGCAGAGCGGCGCAGAGCCCGGCCGCCAGCGCCCATGCGGCTGCGAGGCGCGTCCATCTTTGAACCGAAGACGCACGGAATCCGCTGTGCGGGCGAGTAAAACACGTTGGATCATTGGCTTTGCGGACTGAGCAGGCGGCGATAAATCTGAGCATGGCTTCCCCTTGTATCAAACTCGGAGAAACAAGAGCGCTCACGATGGGATTCGAGGAAGAAAGCCGACAGGCTGCGAAAACTTCCCACGCCGGTATTATCCGGATCGGGTTCTAGGGTATCTCTCAGCCCCACAGTGTGGAGCACCCCTGTTTCATTAATTTCGATTGAAACACCGTCGGCCGGATTTGGCAAATCCGCCGGGTGCGGCTGGATTTGATGCAATGGCCGACGCAAGGATGGTGCGGTCGTTCATCCTGTTTTGCGCCTGAACAATTTACGCGGAGGAGGTTTCCAAGGCGGTAAAATATCATGAGAAAAATGGAACCCAGCGCGTCCGTGTTCGCGCATCGTTGAAACTGAAAAGCTTCATTCCGGGGTCCGCCCGGCACTCCTCGAATTCTCTCTTGAAAGGCGTCTTGATGCATAGAATCCCTTCGCCCGCCCGTGTGCGCGGAATAGTTGCTTGCCGGATACTCCTTGTCTGTTGCCTCGCGTTCATGGCCGCAGGCCGCCTGACCGCTCAATCGACCTATGGAGCCATTCTCGGCACGGTCCGTGATTCCAGCGGCGCTCTCATCGTCGGAGCGCAAGTCACGCTGGTCAACTCCGGAACCACCGCCAAGCGCAACCTCGCCACCGATGCCAGCGGAAACTATGCATTCAAAAATATCGATACCGGCACCTATAGCCTGACCTTCACCTCGCCGGGATTTGAGAAGGAGTCGATCTCGGACATCGTCCTCACCGCCCGCGAGACGCGCCGCGTGGATACCGCCTTGGCCCTCGGCGCGCAATCGCAGACCGTGATTGTCGATGGCGGCATGGAGAATGTGATCAACACCGATGTCTCCAACCTGGCCGAGACCAAGGTCGGCGACGAACTCGTCGAGCTGCCGGTGGCGATCTACTCGCGTTCCACCGGCTCCACCAGCCCCATATCCACGCTCACCACCGAGGCCGGCGTGCAGACCGACGACGGCGGCAACCTGGATGTGATGGGCACCACGGCTGCGCTGCTCAGTGTTACGGTCGACGGCATTTCCTCGGTTGGCGTTGAGTACTCCGGGCCTGTCAACGAGATGTTCCCCTCCTTCAACTCCATCGAAGAGATTCGCGTCTCCGAGTCCAACAACAACGCCGAGTTCAGTGGCGTGGCGGACATCACCACCGTGTCCAAGGCCGGAACCATCCACTACCACGGTGGCCTCTTCGAGAACCACGAGAACACCGTCTTCAACGCCGACGACGCTTTCACGCTGACCAAGCCGCGCATCATCATGAACGACTTCGGCGGAACGATGGGCGGCCCGCTGAAGGTGCCCGCCCTTTTTGGAAAGAGCCAGACCGGCGAGCCGCGCGGCTTCTTCTTCGTCAGCTACGAAGGGCTCCGCCTGCCGCGCCAGACCCCGCAGACGCTCAGCGTTCCCTCGCTGGCCATGCGCGCGGGCAATCTGACCGACTACCTCGGCCAACAGGGCGTGGCCGCGATCTACAATCCGGACGGCACGCCGATCGGCGACACTTCAAATGTCCCGGTCAGCCCTATTTCCGCCGAGATCATGACGGCGCTGATGCCCTTACCAAACCAGGGCGCGGCAGACTCGTTTGCAAACAACTACCAGATCAACTTCCCCTCGCCGATCTCCGCCAACCAGGGCGACGCACGCTTCGACCGAACCATTTCGTCGAAGCAGACCGTCTTTGCGCGCTTCAGCTACAAGAACCGCCAAGTGACCACCGCGCCTTCGGCCAGTTGCGTCTTCAGTTATTGCGCCGAAGCCGGCAGCCCTCTGCAGGGCGCGTACAACACTCCGGAGATCGACGAAGGCCTGACCTTCGCCCACAATTACATCTTCACCAACACTCTGATGAACGAGTTCCGCGGCGGCTTCAACGCTCAGCACACCTCTGAGACGCAGAAGTACTCCACCGCCTCGCTGCTCAGTCAGACCGGGCTCGCCGTGCCGCAGCCGGACATGCAGTGGTCCGAGGCGCCGCAGGTGCTCATCAACGGATTCATGTCCACCGGCGCGGGCAACCCCGGCATGCAGAGGGGCCAGATCTTCCAGGCGCTGGACAATCTTTCGTGGACGCACGGCAAGCACGCCTTCAAGTTCGGCGCGGATTTCAAACGGCTCTCCGATCACGACGACAACGTGTACGGCAACTACCGCTCCGGCTGGTATGTCTTCAACTCCTCGTCCAGCGTGGGCGCCACCGTCGGCGACCCCTTTACGTCCTTCCTCCTTGGTTATCCCGACTACACGGAAGTCAGCTCCACCAACAAATCCACCATGGACGGGCTAGGCTATGCATGGGCTGGGTATGTGCAGGACGACTGGAAGATGACCTCGCGGCTGACGCTCAACCTGGGCCTGCGCTACGAGTTGCACCCGCCCATTCGCGAGATCAACTACAACACCGCGACCTTCGATCCCGATTACACCGGTATTGTGAACGGGCAGTCGGTGCATGGCGCCATCGTGGTGGCCAACTTCCAGGCGCTCGGCTTTGAGTCCTCAAGCCTTGTAAACGCGATAGCCCCGACGCCGATCCTGACCGCCGCACAGGCGGGGATTCCGCCGGCGCTGCGATCCACCGACAAGACCGACTGGGGGCCGCGCCTGGGCTTTGCCTGGCGTCCGCTGGGCAACGACAAGACAGTGCTGCGCGGCGGCTGGGGCCGCTTCATTGAAACGCCGCTGGGCTTCTCGCTGGTCTCGGGATGGGCGGCGCATTCGAGCTACCTGGCCACCTACAACCAGGACTACGACTCCAACGGCAATCCGATGCTGAGCCTTGCCAATCCCTTCAATTCCACAGCCAACGCGGGCAGCGGAACGGCCGTTTTCGACTATGCTTTTCCGGTCCACTACAAGGATCCCACCGTGCAGCAATGGAACCTGACCTTCGAGCAGGATCTGAGCAAGGGAATCGGCGTGCGGCTCTCCTACACGGGCAGTGCCGGACGAAACCTGGAAGCGATGGTCGACCTGAACCAGGTGCCTGCCAACTCGCTGGGCTACGACCAGGTGATGAACACCCGGCCGTACCCGACCTTCAGCATCATCCAGAGCGTGGTGAACGCGGCGGTCAGCAACTACAACAGCGGGACGGTCGAAGTCTCACGGCACAGCGGAAAGGGAGTCACCTTCGACGCCAGCTATTCCTTCACCCGCGACCTCTCCAATGCGGGCGGAGCCACGCCGACCGAATTTGCCGTGGCCGGAGGCAGCTTCCTAACCGACCGCTTCCATCCCGCGCTGGACTACGGCAATGTCATCTATGACCGGCGGCATCGCTTGCTGGCCACCTGGCTCTATGACCTTCCGTTCGGCAAAGGCAAGCGCTTCTTGCCTACGGGAGCAGTGGCGAATCAGGTCCTGGGCGGCTGGCAACTGGGCGGCGTCATGATCCTGCAGTCCGGCCCGTTCCTCACGCCGTACGAAGCCACCAACGACCCGGCGGGAACCAATATCCTGACCACCGAGTCCATCACCCGCGCCGACCTGCTGCCGGGCAAGCGCCTCTACCCCGCCCGCCGAACCACCAGCCAGTGGCTCGATCAGCCCTGCGCCGATGCCGCCTGCAGCAGCGGCGATCCCAACTCAGCCTTCGCCGTTCCCGCCGCGAATCGTGGCTACTTCGGCACGGCGGGCGTGGGCAGCGTGGTAGGTCCCGGCACCGCCAACTTCTCGCTCTCGCTCATGAAGAATTTCATCCTGACAGAAGAGAAAAAATTCCAGTTCGGCGTGGAAGCCGCCAACGTTTTCAACCACCGCAACTACGAGCCGCCGAACATGCAGGTGGATGCGCCGGGTAGCTTCGGCACCATCACCGCGCTGCAGACGGCGGAAGGAGCCGGGCCCAGAAGCCTTGAACTCTCGGCGCGGTTCAACTTTTGAGCGCGCGCCAAGATACTGGGCCGCGGAAGGACTTCCTTCTGCGGCCCGTACGCTGTTCAGCGGGTTTCCCTGGTCCCGCCTTTGGGACCAGGGAAACCACAAACCTCCACCGGTCGCGTTTGTACTGACCCCTGATCCGCGTTCGTACTGACCCCTGATCTCTGACCCCTGATCTCTACTTTCCCGCGCCTTCGGTAATGGTCACAATCCGGTCCACGCCCGGAACCGTCACGTGTTCCACCTTGCCACTGGGCCAGTGAATCTCGATGTCATCGATTTTCGTTGCCTGACCGAGTCCGAAGTGCGGGCGCGGGTCGTTGGTGGAGAGATAGCTGCCGCCGCTGATGACGTCTCCGCGCTGCTTCATCCCGTTGGCCGTCACATAAACCGTCGTCCCCACCGCATCGCGCGGACTTTTTGCCCCACCCACGAGCTTCAATTCCAGCCAGTGATTCTTGTCCGGGTTCACGTTGCGCAGCAGCACCGGATGGCCGTCCATCACGTTGATCACCGCGTCGATTTTGCCGTCGTTGAACAGGTCGCCGACCGCCATGCCGCGCCCGGCAATCACCGTCGCCAGCCCCGAGCCCTCGGCGGCCGGAACCACCTCGAAGCTCTTCCCACCCAGGTTGTGGAAGAGCATGGGCCGCTGCTTCCAGCTGGTTCCCCAGTTGTACTTGTCGGCCTGCGGATAGACGTGCCCGTCCGACATCATCAGGTCCTTCCAGCCGTCGTTGTCGTAGTCGAAGAAGGCGTCGCCCCAGCTCAGGAAGGGCACGGAAATCTCGGCAATACCTAGCTTGTAGCTGATATCCGTCAGGTTGCCATCGCCCTCGTTGTGGTAGAAGGGCTTGTAATCGTCGCTGAAGGTGGTGTCGAAGACCGCCAGTTGGCCATTGTTCTCGTAGTCGCCCACGGCAATACCCATGGAGGCAGTCTCGCGGCCTGCCTCGTTCAGCGCGAATCCGGAGGCATAGCTCACATCCTCAAAGGTGCCGTCGCCCTTGTTCAGATACATGTAATTCGGCGTCGAGTCGTTGCCCACCAGCAAGTCCACCTTGCCGTCGTTGTTGATGTCGGCAAACACCGCGCCCAGGCCGTAATAGCCAGGCTTGTCGGCAACGCCCGCCTTCTCGCTCACGTCGGTAAAGGTCCCGTCGCCGTTGTTGTGGAAGAGATGGTCGGGCTCGCCCTTGAGTCCGCGCGGTCCGCAGGCCACGGCCTCGCCCCTGAAGGTGCAGAAGGCATTGTTCGAGCCGCCCTCGCCGCCGCTCGCGGGCAGGTTGTTCATGTCCCAATGCAGGTAGCCGGCCACGAACAGGTCGAGCCGCCCGTCGCCGTCGTAGTCGCCCCAGGTTGCGCCGCTCGACCAGTTGCCCAGCGTCACGCCGGCCTTTTCGGCCACATCGGTAAATGTCCCGTTGTGGTTGTTGTGGTAAAGCCGGTTTTTCCCAAAGTTTGAAACGAAGATGTCGGGCCACCCGTCGTTGTCGTAGTCGGCGATGGCCACTCCGAAGCCCCACCGGTCGTTGGTAACGCCCGCCTGAGCCGCCACGTCGGTAAATGTCCCGTCGTGGTTGTTGTGGAACAGCGCCGCGTGCGGCGGTGTCTCCTTGCCGCTGAGGGCGTCGAAGGTCGAACCGTTCACCACGTAGATGTCGAGCCATCCGTCGTTGTCGTAGTCGATCAAGCCGACGCCCGAGCCCTTGGTTTCGATGATGTAGTTCTTCTCCGGGGCGCCCATCTTGTGGGTCCACTTGGTCAGCCCGGCCTTCTCGGAGATGTCCTCAAAGATCACGGGGCCGCTCTTGACGAAGCCGCCCATGGTAATGGGCCGGTGCTGGTCGTCGAGTAGGGCTGGGTGCGCGTCTCCGCCGACGCCCATGGGCACGGCTGCGGTTGGGTTGGTCTGCTGCCCTTGGGGAAGAGGAGCGGTGATTTGTGCAAATACCAGCGCGGGAATTCCCGCCGCCAGCACTCCTAGAAAAGTGGTTGCGCGCAGAGCCTCAAACATGGCAGTCAGTATACGGCCCGCAGTGGTGTGCGCGGTATCAGTCGAAAGGTTGAGGCCCTTCGCTGCACATTGCGGACCCGCAGAGCTCGAAAGTTAATCGCATTTGGATTTGAAATGGCGGGACAGAACTGTTTTGAAGGGGCACGGCTTCAGCCGTGCCGATTGCGATGGCTCAAGAGTATCGGCTTTAGCCGCCGAGGGATGGATTTCAACTTCAAAACCATCCGTCCGGGGCTGAAGCCCAGGATTTCTCCCCTGCCTTTACGGCACGGCTGAACAGGCTGCGGAAAAACTCGATTTCGGCCTCAGTTTTGAAAGGGCACGGCTTCAGCCGTGCCATAAGTGCAGCAGAGTGAACGTGGCCTTTAGGCCCCGAGGGATGCTTTGAGGGAATCGTGCCCCAACTCCGCCTTTTTCCGCAGCCTGTGAAGCCGTGCCCTTTCAAAACGCAGCCTACAATTCAAATAGGATTGCCCAGATTGAACTCGTTCAACCTGTTCACCGCCGCAGGCCACCTTGTATACTTCGCCGGACTCGGAAAGGAAAGACCAAACGTGGCCAATAGCCTGAGCCTGACCTCCGCAGTGGATCAGTCGAGGGTGTTTCAATGCCCGCAGTGCAAACAGACGATTGACACTTCGGCTCGGCAATGCCGCTTCTGTTCCGCATCCATTGACCCAGCCGAAGCGGAATTGGCCGCCACGGCCATGGCCCGGTTGAACCAGGCTTGCAGCGACGCCAGTTATCTGACCTCCGCTGCCATTGCAATGCTGGTCTTTCTGTTCGTCCAGTTTGTTCCGATCCTCGCTCTGGTCGGCTTGAGCGGCTTCTATTTCCTGCTCTTCGCAATTCCAGTTTGGGCCATCGCCTGGTGGGTCAGGTTCTGGAACATTAAAACGGACGACAACGAGTTCCGCCGCGCGAGATGGACCACCCTGCTGCTAGGCGTCCCGATTTCATTGTGGCTACTGAAGGTTTTGGCGGGATTCATTGTCGGGGCATTCTTCCACGCCGCTCGGTAAGGCAGAGCCGCTTTCCTCCGAAGGCGAATGAGTTAGCCCTTGCCTTTTCTCAGCACTGGCAAAGCCCCGGCCGGCTGCGGGACCGTTTCGGCCGGCTGCGATCCCAACTCCTCGATGCGCGCCCTGTCGAGCACCGCAAGCATGGCCTGCTGTGCCTCCACCCATACCGGATGAGCAGGGCACCACAGCTTGCGTCCGCACGATTCTCCAGTAGTCAGGCAGACATTCAGCCGGATCGGCCCGTCTATCGCCTCCACCACCTCGCGCATGGTTGCGCGGCGCCCGCGCGGCAGCAGGGAGAATCCTCCGGCCTTGCCGCGCCGCGACGAAATCAGCCTGGCCCGCGCCAGTTCCTGTAACACCTTGGAAAGAAAGCTCTCGGGGGCTTCGGTGGCTTCGGCCAGCGCGGGCAAAAGCGCCCGTTGCTGAGTCTCCAGAGTGGTCAGATGAATCATGACGCGCAGGGCGTAGTCGGCGGCACGCGTCAGCTGCATCGACGAATTGCAGTTCTTCATCAAGCCGCCTCTCCGAGTGGGCATGGGGTATCGCCGCACGGGGCTGCGGCAAATCTCAGCATCCTATCGCTCATCGTAGCCCCGCTTGGCAACTTACGCTAGTCACTCGACCGTGTGTTTCTCATCACATCCCTGCGCATGCAAGGAGAGGTATTCATTGCCATTAGCACTGCTTTTTGGAGGAAAACACTCCAAATACGTTGCGAGAATTGCGCCCCCAGCCCAAGTTTTCTTGTTCTACCCGTTGGCAGCAGAGTGAAAGGAACAACCAACCAGCCATGCATCCATTTCCCGCCGTAGACCCCATTCCCTTGCCAGCTCCGATATGGCTGATGAAGCTTCTCCATGTCGTGACCCTGGCCCTGCACTTCGTTGCTGTGGAGATGCTGTTGGGCGGCCTGCTTCTGGCGGTCGTGTTCAGCCTTTTCCGCGGCTCGCCGCAATCGACGGTCGCCGCGCGCGCTCTGGCTCGTCGGCTCACGGTGGTAATGACTTATGTCATCAATTTAGGAGTTCCGCCGCTGCTGTTCGCGCAGGTGCTTTACGGACGCGCGCTTTACACCAGCAGCGTCCTGATCGGCGCCTACTGGATCTCGATCATCGCAATCCTCACGCTCACCTACTGGCTGCTCTACCGGTTCACGGCGCGGCTGGAGGCCGGCAAGACGGCCTGGGCTACTGGATTGAGTGCCTGGCTTCTGGCCGGGTTCATCGCCCGCTTGCTCTCCTCGAACATGACGCTGATGCTGCGCCCTGAAGTATGGCACGACATGTACACCGCATCGGCCATCGGCAAATATCTGCCCACGGGCGACCCAACGCTGACTCCTCGATGGCTTTTGATGATGGCTGGCGGACTCTTCATCGGCGGGCTGTGGATGCTGTATCTTTCCGGGCGTTCGACCTTCACGGCTGACGAAAAGAAATGGATCGCCGGCGTTGGCGGCAAGGTTGCCGCGCTCTTCGGAGTGGTTTATCTCGCAGCCGGCGTGTGGGCCGCGAGCTTGCAGCCGCAAGTGGTCAAGGACGGCCTCGCAGGTGCTTCCGCTTATCCACTCTACAAAATCTGCGGATTCGCCGGATACGGCTGGCTGGCCCTGGTCGTGGTCGCTGTGCTTTTCGCGGCGATAGCCGGATTTGCCAAACTCTCTTCCGGGCTGATCGGTTGGACCGCGGTTCTGCTGGCGGCGCTGATTGAGATCGTCTTTACCGTCTACCGCGACGGCGTCCGCGACATGACCTTGCTGAGCAAGGGATATGACGTGTGGGATCGCGCCGTGGCCACCAACTGGGGAGTTGTGATCATCTTCCTCGTCCTCTTTGTTGGTGGGCTGGGTGTGATCGGCTGGCTGATCTCCGTGATGGCGCGTGCGAAAAAAGTGATGGAGGGGGCTGCTTAGTCATGAGTGAAACCCACAATCTACCCGCAAACGAGCTTCCCGCGAACATCGTCCCGGAACCGGGCGAAACGCTCACCCGGCGCTTCTTCATGACGGCGGCCGGCGCTGCCGGACTGCTGTACACCGCGGCCCTGGCTTATCCGATCTACCGTTATCTGGCTTCGCCAGAAGAGATGGCCCTGAACGCAACCGCGGTCACCGAGGTCACCCTCAAGGATGCGCAGAAGCTGGCCGCCGGCTCCGTGCTGATGTTCAAGTTCGGCACTGCCCCGGCGATGCTGATCCACCATGAGGACGGGCGCTGGATCTCGCTTACGGCAGTTTGCACGCACCTCGGCTGCACGGTGCAATACGAGCCGCAGGCCGACAGGATTCATTGCGCCTGCCACGGCGGCGTGTATGACCCCTACACCGGCGCAAACGTCAGCGGTCCGCCACCCCGGCCGCTCAAGCTCTTCAAAGTGGCCGTCAGCGATGCCGGCGTTCAAGTCTCGCGTGCGTAGAGGAAAGAGTAAAAAGGCATGACTTCAAATCAGCTTTCGAAATCCTTGTACGGTTGGGTCGATGAGCGCCTGGGCTTGTCTGAATTGGCCGCCTTCGCGCGCCATAAGACGGTACCCGTCCACTCGCAATCCTTCTGGTACTACTGGGGGGGAATCTCTCTCTTCCTCTTCATGGTCCAATGCTTCACCGGCGTTCTTCTGCTGGTGTATTTCCGTCCCGGCGCGGAAGCCTATGAGTCGGTCCGTCAGATCACCTTTGTGATGCACTTCGGATGGCTCATCCGCTCGGCCCACGCATGGGCGGCCAACCTGATGATCTTCGCCATCATGGTGCATATGTTCTCGGTCTTCTTCATGAAGGCCTATCGCAAGCCACGCGAGTTCGGATGGCTCAGCGGCATGGCGTTGCTCGGCGTGGCCACGGTCTTCGGCTTTTCCGGATACCTGATGCCGATGGACGAGCTGAGCTACTTCGCAACCAAGGTCGGGCTCGAGATTCCGGCGTCGATCCCGATCGTCGGCACCGCCATCGCCAACATGCTGCGCGGCGGCCCGGAGGTCTCGGAGTTCACGGTGCAGCGCTTCTTCGCACTGCACGTTGTGGTGCTTCCGGCGCTGTTCCTGCCTCTGCTCGGCTTTCATTTGTGGTTAGTCCAGCGGCACGGCAACGCGAGCCCGCCCTGCGAAGAGGCCAAGCCGGCCGGCGAGCGCAAGAGCGAGCCCTTCATGCCCAACTTCCTGCGCAAGGATCTGGCCATGTGGCTCATCTCGCTCAATGTGCTTGCACTGCTGGCTTCGGTCTTTCCGTGGACCCTGGGAAAGCAATATGATGCGCTGGCGCCGGCACCGGTGGGCATTCATCCCGAGTGGTACTTTATGAGCCCCTTCGAGATGCTCAAGATGATCGGCGTAGTTCTGCCCGGTGTGTGGGGAGAAATCGGCGGCATTTTGATCTTCAGTGTGGGCATCGCGCTGTGGGTGCTGATCCCGTTCTACGACAATTCAAGCGAGTCGGGACGCCGCGGACGCAGAGCGCATTATTTCGGCCTCTTTGCAGTGATTTCTCTACTGGCCACCACCGTCATCGGTTACTGGACGATTCGGTAGAAGCAGGTGACAGATGACAGGTTGCAGGTGACAGGTTGCGGGTTGCAACTGATCTTGGAGATGCTATGACGGGCACGCACAAACAGAAGATTCAATCGTTCCGCGACCTGCAGATTTGGCAGAAGTCGATGGAACTGACTGTGGCCGTTTATCGCATGACACAGGGTTTTCCACGCGAGGAGATGTTTGGGCTCACGAGCCAGTTGCGGCGCTGCACTATTTCGATTCCCAGCAACATCGCGGAGGGGCAGGGAAGATCAAGTGAGCGAGAGTTTCTCCACTTTCTTAGTATTGCGCGTGGATCGAATTGCGAACTGCAGACGCAGTTGGAGATTGCCCGCAGGCTTGGGCTGGCAGACACTCAACTTCTCAACGACGCCGAGAGCTTGTCTCATGAGATTGGCAAAATGATCTTTGCATTTATGCGCACATTAGACAGTTGAACGACTTTAACCCGTTCACTGAAACCTGTCATCTGAAACCTGTCATCTGTCATCTGTCATCTGAAACCTGTCATCTGAAACCTGCCATCTGTAACCTGTCATCTGTAACCTGTCATCTGTAACCCGTAACCCGTTTTGGAGAAACCATGAACTATCCTTTCTGGAACATTCCGCATCTCGGCTCGGGCTGGGTGATCGGCATCATCGCCATCTTCCACGTCATGATCTCGCAGTTCGCCGTCGGCGGAGGATTCTATCTGCCGCTGGCCGAACGCAAGGCCATGCGCATGCCCGAGGGCCAACTTCGCACCGACTGGCTCAAGCAGTTGGCCAGCCATTCCAAGTTTTTCCTCGTCCTCACCGCCGTCTTCGGAACCGTGTCGGGCGTGGGCATCTGGTTCGCCATCGGGCTTACACATCCGGAGGCCACCAGCACCCTCATCCACAACTTCGTATTTGGCTGGGCCATGGAGTGGGTCTTCTTTCTCGTGGAGCTGACCACCATCGTGGTCTACTACTACACTTGGGACCGCATCGACCCCAAACTGCACCTCAAGGTGGGTTGGGTCTATGCCGGCGCTTCGGTGTGCACTCTCGTGATCATCAATGGCATTCTCGCCTTCATGCTGACGCCGGGCGATGCCTGGATCGCGGTCGCCGGGACCGGTCACGAAGCCAGCAAATTCTGGAGTGCATTCTTCAACCCCACTTACTGGCCCAGCCTTTTCCTGCGCGGTTGCGTATGCACGTCGCTGGCGGGTGTTTGGGCGCTCATCACTTCCAGCCTCATCGATGGCGACAAGCAGCCTGCGCTCAAGACCAGCATGGTCAAGTGGAGCGTCCGCTGGCTGGTGCCGTCGTTCGTGGCGATGCCCTTCCTCATGATCTGGTACTACATGATGGTTCCGGCGTCGCAGCAGGCATTGCTCACGCTGGGCATCGACACCATCAACGCCGGGACATTCTCCGCGGTGACGCGTATGGCGCTGGTCATCATCGTGACCTCGGCAACCATCATCGGTGTCGCCTACTTCCTGGCTTATCGCAACCCCATCGACTTCAAGCTCTCGCATGCGATGAGCGTGCTGCTGCTGGCGCTGATGGCTACCGGCGCGGGCGAATATTCGCGCGAGATGCTGCGCAAGCCGTACGTGATCGGCCGCTGGATGTATTCAAACGGCGTCCGCGTGAATGCCGTAGCACGCTATAACCAGGAGGGCTATCTGGCCCGCTCCAACTGGGTATGGAACGGGGCAGGTCCCGGCAACTCAGCTTCCAGCTACTCGCGCGGCGAGGCCATCTTCCGTGGCGAATGCGGAAGCTGCCACACGCTGGACGGTTACCGTCCGCTGGCGAAGCTGCTTGAAGGCCGCGACCGCGCCAACATCGCCGGCTTCATCACCATGCTGCATGACTACAAGCCGGATTCGCCCTATCGGCGCTTCATGCCGCCGATGGTGGGCACGAAGCAGGACATCGACGACTTGGCCGATTACTTCAATGCGCATGTCAACCCGGCCAGCCTTCACCCGGTGAAGATGGCGGTTGCTCCGCCGGCGAAATAGGTTCGTTCTCTTTAACCCACAACGACAAAGGCCCGCGCCAATCGCGGGCCTTTGTCGTTGATAAAGCGAAAGACGTTCTATTGGGGGATGCGCGGAGTCCATCTCATCAAGCGCTTTGAATCGGCACGGCTTTGCAGGTTACCGAAAACCCCGTTTCAACAGGCTTTGTAACAGGGCACGACTTTAGTCGTGCCGAAAAGGCCAAAAGTAGGAGGGGAGGGCTTTAGCCCCTGCTAAAGCTTATCCAGGCGCTTCATGTGAATTAGAGAGTTCTTCCGCAGTCTGTTCATATAAAACAGCGAAGGCCCGGGCGAAGCGCGGACCTTCGTGTGCGACGACTTACCTGCCTCAGTCTTTGCCCAGTTCGTAGGGAATCACAAAGCGTCCGATCTGAATGACAGCTTTGACGCTGGGCGGCCAGATATGCAGGCTAACCACTCGAGAAGACCCCGCCAGCCGATGCGCTTCCGTGGTGCCGACCAGCGCGCCGGTGGAGGCTTCGTGGAAGTGTACGTCCAGCGTGTCGGTGGCCGCGGCCCTCGTCCACCCGTAGGCGTACTCGCCTGGTTTCAGTGCAATCCCGCCGACCTTGATCGGCGCCTGCACCACAAGATAGTGCGAGTACTTGCCGTCGGCCGAGTAGCCGGCGGTCAGCAGCACAACGCCGGCAATGAATTGCCCGCGCCCGTTCACGATGCCCGATGCGGTGCGCATCTCGGTTTCAATATGTTCCTTTTCCACTGGCGCGCGGGCGGGCAGCAGAGAAGCCAGTTCGGCGTCGGTGGCCTGACGCCACGCCTTCTGCGCCTCGGCAAGCTGGGCAAACGGCAAAAGCAGGGTCAGCAGCATCCCACAACAGGTCGCGAGTTTTATCGTTTTCCGTTTCATTTCTCGATCTATCCTCTTGGTTTTTTCAGCGATTCCAGGGGAACGATGCCGCGTTGAATCGCAGCCGTCGCTGCTTGCGTCCGGTCGGTCACGCCAAGCTTGCTCAGCATGCTGTTGATATGCGTTTTGACCGTCGCCTCGCTGATCTCCAACTCGGTGGCGATCTCCTTGTTGCTTTTGCCGAAGACAATCTGCTCCAGTACATCGAACTCTCTCGGCGTCAGTTCCTCGGTCCCCATGCGCTCGGCCAACTTCTGCGCAATCGCCGGGGGAATATGCGACTTGCCGGCATGCACCGCGCGGATGGTCGTAATCAGTTCCTCGGTGGTCATGCCCTTCAGCAGATAGGCGCGCGCACCGGCCTGCAGCGCGCGAAAGATGTCTTCGTCTCCGTCGTAGGTGGTGAGCACAATGAACCGGGCGTGCGGGTTTTCCATGCGGATGCGCTCGATCACTTCCACCCCGCTCAGCCGAGGCAGGCGCAGATCGGTCAGCGTGATGTCCGGGTGGTGCTTGCGGTGTTGCGCGATTCCCTCCACGCCGTCCGCGGCTTCGCCCACCACTTCCAGGCCCTCCACCACGTTGAGCAAAGCTACCAGCCCCTGCCGCACCACGTGGTGATCCTCCACCACCAGCACGCGAATGTTTTCCTTGTTTCCGCTGTCTCCCACGATTAATCCCCCACACTCTCTCTCGACTCGCGCGGCACTGCCGCTTCAAGTCTCACTGAAGTCCCGCTGCCCGGTTCGCTTGTCACCTGGAGGTGGCCGCCGATGGACTCGGTCCGTTCCCGCATCCCGGTCAATCCAAAGTGTCCGGCCGGTGACTCCGGTCGCGCACCCGCCGCAAAACCCTGACCGTCGTCCCGCACTTCGAGGGCAATCCGATCCGGCCCATACTCCAACTGCACGGAGAGATGACTTGCCCCCGCATGTCTTTTGACATTATGGATTGCTTCCTGGGCCACGCGCAGGATTTCACGTTCCATCCCCGGCGGTATCGGCCGGTAAGCGCCGAAGCTGCCGAAGCTGGCCTCGATACCGTGGCCGTTCTCCGCTTCCACCAGCCGGCGGATCTTGATGGGCAAGGTCGTCTCGTCCGCGTCCTGCGAGCGCAGCGCCCAGATCGACTGGCGCGCGTCGGCCAGTCCCTCGCGCACGTAGTCCCGGGTGGTATCCAGATGCTTGGCTGCCGCATCGGTCTTCTTCTGCCGCAGTAGTTCCGCAAGCACTTCAAGCTGCACCGAGATCCCCACATACCCCTGCGCAAGCGTGTCGTGAATTTCGCGGGCGATGCGGCTCCGTTCGCCGAGGACCGCCTTGAACTCGCCTTCGGCGCGCTGCAACCGCAGGCGAAGCAACAAGACGACCATGCCTCCGGCCAGCGCCAGAAGGAATCCGTAGAACCAGAGGGTTTGGTAGAAGTGCGGCCGAAGCTCAAACTCCAGCCCCGCGCCCTCGGTATTCCAAAGGCCGTCGTTGTTGGCCGCTTGCACGCGGAAGGTGTAGCGGCCCGGCGGAATGGCGTTGTAATAGGCGGAGCGGCGCGCTCCAGCCTCGGTCCATCCCTTGTCGAAGCCTTCGAGCATGAAGCGGTAACGCACCTTTTGCGGAGCCGAAAAACTGAGGCCCGCATAGTCGAATTCGAAGTGCACATGCCCGGCCTCGATGCGCAGCCGAGGGCTTGTTCCCTGTATCGTTTGAGGCTGATCGTCGACCGCGAAGCGCTCCAGCGCCACCGGAGGTGCAATCGTGTTCACCGGGAAGTGAGCCGGGTCCACCTCCACCAGCCCTTTCGGCGTGGCGAACCAAAGATGGCCGCTGCGCGATTTCCATGCCGAGGGATGGCTGTTGGTTGCCGTCTCGCGGCTGCGTAACCCGTCCGCTGTGCCGAACTCGATCCAGCGCGAGCACCCGCCCATCATGTCGCAATCGCAGCGGGCAATGCCATTTCCTGTCGCAAACCACAAGTGATGACTGGCGTCTTCCAGTACGGCGTGCACGGTCGTCTTGTCCAGCCCGTTGCGTCCCGGCGTCGCAAAATGATGGCCGTCCCAAAGGTTCCAGCCGTGGTCTTGGGTGCCGATCAACAACGTCCCGTTGGCTCGCGGCAACAATGCTGTCACCACGTTGCTGGAGAGCCCGTCGGTCATCGTGAAGTTGGTGATTTTGCCCGCATGCAGGCGCGAGAGCCCGGCAAACGTGGCCACCCACAAATCTCCGCCTGTGTCGCGCGTAATGGCGCCCACCAGGTCGTTGCCCAGCCCGCTGCCCTGGGTAAAAGTCTCCATCCGCGCCTTCAGCAAGGCCTCTACCGATGCGCCGGACTTGACCTCCCAGTGCACCAGTCCGCGTCGGGTTCCGATCCAGAGTGTGCCATCCGCATCCGCCCAGAGGGATCGGATGAAGTCGTCGGGGAGCCCATCGGCCGAGGTAAAGGCATCGATCTTCCCCCTACGCAGCCGATTTAGCCCATCCGGCGTGCCGATCCACAGCTCTCCGCTGGGGGCTGCGGCCAGCGACAGGATCACGTCGCTCAAAAGACCGTCCTTTGCCGAGTAAGTCCTGATCTTTCCATCCGGTTGCAGGCTGTTCAGTCCGCCCCCGGCCGTGCCCACCCACTTGACTCCGGCGCTGTCTTCAACCACCGTCGTAGTCGCATCGGAAGAGAGCCCGTCGCGGGCGCCGAGCGTCCTGAATCGCTGGTCGCGCAGAATGTGCAACCCGCCGGTCTCCGTGCCCACCCAGAGGTTGCCCTCGCGGTCTTCCGTTATCGCGAGAATGGAGGCGTTGGCAAGCGGGTCCGTTACCGGCAGACGTTGCAGCTTCCCGCCGAACCACCGCGATAGTCCACCATTGGTGCCTATCCATACGCTTCCTTCGCGGTCGGCAAAGACTGCTTGAATGCGCGTGCCAGGGAGATCGTGACCGACAACGAATCGCTCAGTCACTACATCTCCATGCGGAATCGCCAGGGTGCCCTTACTGGCAACGGCCATTAGACCATCCCCTGTTATTTGCGCGTACTCGATTTGATCCTTGGAAATCCCCCCGTGCTGAATGATGGCACGAACGCTCTCATTACCATGCGCAGCTGATAGGTTTGCGCCTCCAAGCTTGAAGTCCGCCAGATCGACCTTCACGAACTTTGCCCCACGCAGTTGCGCATTTCCCGCGTCGGTTGTGGCCAAAAGCGAACCGTCCGGGGCCTGGCCTAGCGCGCGAATCCCGTCCCCCGGCAACCCATCCTTGGTCGTGAACGCCGTGACCAACCCGTCCATCCACTGCGCCAGCCCCTCACTCGTCCCAATCCACAACGCTCCATCGCTTGTCGCCAGCAGGCAGCGCACATCGTTGCCCGGCAGCGCGGGCGAGGAGTTGTGATCGAAAACGGTAAAGCTGTTGCCGTCGAAGCGGACCAGCCCCACCTCGGTGCCCAGCCAGACGAATCCATCCTTCGTCTGGGCCAGCGCCTGCACGGTATTCTGCGGCAGGCCGTTCTCCATCACCCATGACTGGCGGCCGTAGCTCGCCACCGGCGTTGTGGGTTCGAGCGCCGAGAGCCGAGGCATGGGCATCGCTACAAGCACCGCCATGACGCCTAGCAGGCCCAGGACAACAGACCGCGCTGGGCTCGGCATGCAGCATGCCCGTCCCGTTTCTCTTCGCGTCCTTTCTGCGGTGCACGTTCCGTGGACTTTCATCGTCTCCAACGCGCCGGCTGCTGGCCGCAGGGGCGTACATTTCTCCAGCAGTCTCGTTCATGCGGGAATGGGCGCACTACCACAGTAACGCTCTGGCCCGGAAAGCGCTGACTCCAACCCCGATTCATTCGAGCGCTGGCGCGTCACGTCTACTCTATATTCATTCTTACCCGCCCGCGCTCGCAAAGCCCAGCCCTCTCCACCTATTGATGGAGATCCGTATCCCCCAAATGACTCAAGACTTTGCAGCGTTGGCGGGCTACCTTGGAATCACTCCTGAATCAAGTTCTTTGGGTGACCGCTCCTGGAAAGGCGGCCACCCAATTCCTTTTTTGGGGAGCTTTTCCGCTCCCGCCCAATTGGGTATTTCTCCGCCCATAGATGGACCCGCTTCTCCGCCATAACTCTCAAGACGACCCACACCAGCGCCGATACGCTGTAACAGTCTCCTGAATCCTTCCATTCGGGTGGCCGCTTCTGGAAAGGCGGCCACCCGAATCCTTTTTATCCCGCCCAAAAAGAAAATGGCGGCTCGAAAGCCGCCACTCCTCACTTCCTTTCCCGACCCGTACAATCGCCTATTCCAGGTTCTGAACCGGTGTCCCTTCGGCGACTTTCACCTGAAACTGATCGTCGGTCATGTTCTTGATGTTCTCCGCTTCCTTGTCGACGGACATAATCAGCTGCAGTTCTTCGAGCGGCCGTTTAATGGTGATCCGCGACGGGTAGTGGGCGGAGTCGAAATCCTGGTAATTCTCATAGGTCACTTGGGTCTCCAGGTTTCCTTCGTTGTCGTAGGAGTCCTGTTGGTAAGGCAGCAGATCGTCGCGATGGAATCGCACCACGCGCACGGGCGCAAGCTCGTGGCCGCCGGGCTTGCGGCGCATGACGCTAAGTAAGTACTCCGGCACGGAAAACAGATGCTTCTTCGCCGTATCCTCCAGCATGACTGTCTCCGCGGTTACCATGTACTCGTCGTCGGGCTCCAGGCCGCGCACCATCATGGCGTTGTAGAAAACGTCGGGGCGCAGGTTCTCAAGCTGATTCGCCGATTTCTTCTTCAGCGTGTTCGATCCCCGGATGGCCTTGCTCTGGATATAATTCATCACCGTGAAGGTCTTGCCGTCGCTGGCCATATCGAAGATTTTGGTATCCAGGATCGGCACCAGACCGACCACCCTGAGCTGGCCTGGCTTGCGCATCACGATGCGTCCGTTGAAGGAAAAGTCGTTGGCCTTGCCTTCTTTGGTTTTCAGAACGCTGGCCTGAATCTCTACCTTGGCCGTCAGGCTGTCGAACTTGGCCCAGCGGTCGTTGAGGCGCGCTACCAGCTCATCGGCAGATACCGTCTGGGTGACCAGGGGTGCTTTGGGAATGAGCAGCTTGCGGGTGGAAAACATGCAACCCGAAAGCAAAAGAATCGGCAGGAACAAGGCAGCGGTAGTCGGACGACAGCTTGCTTTCATCTCCCACCCGCCTTCTTCACAGCGTGACGGTAGCCCGCTACGTTGTGGTTATGTTCCTCAATGGTGCTGGCGAACAGCGAATGCCCTTGCGGGCTGGCTCCTGCCGCGACAAAGTACAAATAATCCGTATGCGCCGGTCGCATGGCCGCGCGCAACGAGCGCATCCCCGGGTTGGCCACGGGTCCAGGAGGCAATCCTGTATGCAGATACGTATTGTAGGGAGTATTCAGTTTCAAATCGCTCTGAAAAATGGAGCCGCGCCAGCGCCCTTCCAGTTCCAGGCCGTAAATCACTGCCGGATCGGTCATCAACGGCATGTTCTTTGCCAGGCGGTTCTCGAATACGCTGGCCACCATGGGACGCTCCGCATCCACTGCCGTTTCCCGCTCCACCAGCGAAGCCATGGTCACCACCTGGTGCGCATTTCCTTTCAAGCCGATCTGCGTGGCGATCACGCGGAAGCGCCGCACCATGGTTGCGCAAATCTGCATTGGGGTGAACTTGCGGGCAAAGTGATAGGTATCGGGAAACAGGTAGCCCTCCAGGCTTTTTGCCTTGGGATCCAGATCGGAAATCAGTGCCTTCTGTTCGACAGCTGCGTCCAGGAATCCCTGCCGGGGCCCAAAACCCGCTTTTTCCAGTCGGCCGGCAATTTCGAAGATGCTTTCCCCCTCCGGAATCGTAACCGCAATCGTGTATACGTCACCGCGGGCAATCCGGGAGTAGACGTCGGGCACCGAGGCCGCATGATCGAAACGATACTCGCCCGCCCGCAGGGTCCCGCGTTTCCACAAGCGCATCAAATCAAAGGCGTAGCGGCTGCGGATAATCCCAGCCGACTCCAGTTGCCGGCCAATGGCGGGTGTCGATGAGCCAGGCGCTACTTCCACAAACATCTCGCTCGAAGGTCCAAACGGCAGGAAAATGAACCAGGCAGCGGCTGCGGACCCGCACAACGCAACCAGAATCAGCGCGCGCAGTAATCCGACAATGCCGAAGCCTTTTTTCTTGGAGCTGTATCGCCGGCGCCGCACCATTCAGTTGCTGTTGTTCCTTCCATTCTTAGAGACGTTCGGGCTAGGCAGGAGGATTCTGCCAGGAGGATTATGCCAGGAAGATTCCACCCCCGCACTTCGATTGTACCGGGCAGGAACCTCAATCAATTTGCCTTTTTGCGGCCGGCCGTCGATTGCGACCGCCCCGTCGGCTGCTGCCACGCGTTAACCTGAGACATCCCCCAGCATCAAGTTTGGGAGAAACAACAGCGAGAACCCCAAAACTGGAAACCGCACCCCATCCCCGCTATCTGGCTCTGGACGTAGGCAACAAGCGCATCGGCGTTGCCGTCAATGACGAGCTGGGCATCACCGTGCAGCCGGTTCTGACCCTGCAGCGGCATCGCAATCCGCGCGAGGATCTGCGCAGTCTGGCGCGTCTGGCGCGGCGTTTTTCCGTGGTCGCGATTGTGGTGGGCAATCCGCTGCACCTCTCCGGGGAGCTGAGCCCGCAGGCCGCCAAGACCCAGGCTTTCGCAGCCCAGCTGAGCGAAATGACCGGTTTGCCGATTCACCTTTGGGATGAGCGCCTCACCAGTCACGAGGCGCATCAGATGCTCTACGAAGCGGGACACGCCCGCCAGGATCACAGCAAGTTGGTCGACCAGGTCGCAGCAACGCTGATTCTCCGGTCGTTTCTGGACGAGCAGGAAAGAAAAAGCCGGAACGCGGGGAGCAATTCCTGAAGCTCCTGCCCGGCGGGGCCTTTTCAAGCATTCTTCTGAACCTTGTTTCGCCCCTGGAGGACGTGGTCCTCACCCTCCCCGCGTCTCTCGGAGGACGTTTCCCAAAAGGTGCTCTGTCCGGGGTGGCGACGGTCCAGCCGCGATCTTCTTCGCGGAGCCTGGGGCGTTTATAGTTACTCATGCCCAAAGTCCTGCTATTCGTCGATTTGCTAGGTGTGCGTGCGCAGTGGAATAAAGGTGGCCGAACGGCTGCTGAGACCGTATTCAAGGACTTCCGCAATCTAATCGCGGCCTCACTAAAAGGTCGGGCGAACAACGAAGTGAGTGTGGGCGTCATCGAGACAGATGCTGCTGCTATCACTTGCACGGATATCCGGATTGCTCTTGAGATCGCTAGAAAAATGTATCGGATGGCGTTTGACCAAGCTCGGACTAGCGCCAGTCGTCACTATTGGCTTCGCGGTGTCATCGTTACTCGCGTTTCAGATCTGCCGCTGCGTAAAGTCGGCCAATTCACCAGACCGCTTCAGCAGGTGGAGTTGACTCATTACGAGCCAGAATTATTCGATGCAATTGCGATAGAAAAGTCTGGATTCAAGGGCATGAGATTGCTCGTGGATAAATCACTGGTCACAACACAAGTTGCAAGAGATTTCCGAATTCCTATTGGAAACTTCTCGTTCATCCCTTTCAAGAATCTGAAGCAGAGCTACTATCCGCCTCAAGTTAAGGACAAATATCTCGATTTTCTCTGGATGCAGTCAGGAGATGCTGATGAGAGGAAGCAATTCGAAAGGACGATGGCTTCGCGGTTAAGAACCGCAGCCACTGATCATGAAGAATTCATGCAGGCAGCTGCAACTCAGGTCATGTTTTTCGAGGCGGCCGCGATGTTTGGCTCTGTCGAGACACGCCTCGAGTATCAGATCAAGAAACGAGCACGAAAAGAGTCGCTGAGATCCTCGTGACTTCAGAAATTAGTAACGGCAAGTCGCCTTTCCGAAGGCAAAAAAATGCCGCAGCCGAAGAGAGACTTCGGCTGCGGCTTTCAGGAGAACAGCTTGCTGCAAAGTGATTGGCTGCTGGTGTTAGCCAAGCGAAGCGGCTGCCGCACCGCAGGTGCTTACTGCAGCGTGACAGCCTGCTGCAGCGGAAGATCCTGCGAGGAGCCGCCGGCCATCACGTGATAGGAGCCCGGAACCAGCTTGAAGCTGTCCGCCGCCTCGTCAAATACCGTCAGCCGTTCCTTGTCCACGGTCACCGTCACCGCTTTGGACTCTCCCGGAGCCAGCTCGACGCGCGCCCAGCCGAGGAGGCGCTTGGGCGGCTCGCCGGCCGAGTCGGGCAGCGACGAGTACACCTGAGCGATCTCCGTTCCGGCGCGCTTGCCGGTGTTCTTCACGTTGAAGCTGACGGTCAACCCGTCGCCGGACTTCACAGTGAGACCGGAGTACGCGTACTGGGTGTACGAGAGGCCGTAGCCAAATGGGAAGAGCGGAGCCTTCTTCTGGGCGTCGTACCACTTGTAGCCCACTTCCAGCTTCTCGTCGTAGGTCACCGGGAAGGGGGGGAGGCCCTTGGCCATGGTGGCCATGAAGCTCGAAATGTCGCCTCCCATGTTGCTGAAATTGGGCTGCGAGGCCGGAGGCGGCAGAAGCAGCGTCGGGTGAGGCAAGTCGGCGTCGCTCTTCGGGAAAGTGATCGCCAGCTTGCCGGTCGGGTTCACCTTGCCGGCGAGAATGTTGGCGAGGGCTTCCGCGCCGCGGATGCCGGGGTACCAGGCTTCAACTACGCCCGCTACCTGGTCGATCCAGGGCATGGTCGCCGGGCTGCCGGTCTCAAGGACGACAATGGTCTTCGGATTGGCGGCGGCAACAGCTTCGATCAGCGCGTTTTGCTCCGGGGCCAGGTCCAGCGTTTTCAGGTCGGAGTCTTCCGACTCCCACTGGTAGGCGAAGACGATGGCCACATCGGCTTGTTTGGCAGCCGCAACAGCTGCGGCCACGTCGTCGCCGGAGGTGTACGAAACCTTGGCCTCGGGCAGAGCAGCGGTCAGTGCGCGCAGCGGCGAACTGGGCATCCAGGACGGGCGCATGAAGACTTCCATCATGGTCTTGGGCGTGGGGGGAATAACGACCGATCCGCCAGGAGGATCCACTTGCGCGGAACCGCCGCCGGTCAGAACACCAACATCCGCATGGCCGCCGATCACGGCAACGGTCTTCACGCCGTCAAGCGGCAGAGTGTTCTTCGAGTTCTTAAGCAGAACAATGCTCTTCTCCGCTATCTTCTGGGCCACGGCAAGCCCGTGGTTCACGTCGGGAACCTCGGTCTTGACCGGGTTGTCGAACAGGCCCACGGCGAAAATGGTGCGCAGAATGCGGTGCACGTGCTCGTTGATCTCGGCCTCGGAAACCTCGCCGCTCTCGACCGCCTTCTTGAGCGTGTCGCCGAAGAAATACTTGTCCGGCTGCTCCTGGTCCAGGCCGGCATGCGAGGCCTTCACTGCGGAGTGCGTACCGCCCCAATCGGAGAGCACAAAGCCCTTGAAGTCGAAAGCCTTCTTCAGCACATCGTTGAGCAGGTATTGATTCTCGCAGGCAAAGTCGCCGTTGACGCGGTTATAGGAGCACATCACGCCGCCCGCGTTGGAGATGCCCAAAGCAATCCCAAAGGCGCGCAGATCGGTCTCGCGCATGGTGCGCTTGTCGATGAGGGCATTCACGGCGTTTCTGCCGCTCTCCTGATCGTTGATCGCATAGTGTTTGAGGTCGCCGATGATGTGCTCGGTTTGAATGCCTTTGGCAAAGTTGCCCACCAGGGTGCCCGCCAGCAGCGGATCTTCGCCTTGGTATTCAAAGGTACGTCCGTTGCGCGGCTCACGCGCCAGGTTTACGCCCCCACCCAGAGACATGCTGTATCCCTGGCTGCGCAGTTCCCGCCCAATGAGCGCGCCGTATTCGAATGCGCCTTCCGGGTCCCAGGCGGAAGCCGCGCCCAGGTCGCTGGGCAGCGCCGTGGAATAGCGTCCCGCGGCTTGGCCGCGTGTCACGCCATAGGCAGAGTCGGCCATCTGAATAGCCGGAATGTCGATGCGCTTGATGGCGTTGGAATAGCCTGCGCCGCCATTGGACTCGGTGGGGCCGCTGACGAAGAACGGCATGCCCTGGCCATGCATCAGCGAGATCTTTTCGTCGAGGGTCAATTCCTTGATCACCAGGTCGGCCCGCACATCGGGCGAGAGATTGGTGTCTGACCAGGGATAATGCTTGGGCTGCGGCATCCCGGGAAACTGGCCAATCGCCAGCGGGGCTGCCGCAAATACAGTCGCCAGAGCAAGCACAACCGTGCCGCACTGCAAAGTCTTGAAGCTCATCACAATCGTCTGCCTTTCTGTTTTTGGGACTGGCTTCCGGGAAGGCTTCAAAGATGCGCGCCTGCATGCCCGGTCCGAATTCCACCGGCCCGATAGTAGGGGGCGGCTCTTTCGATAAACAAGGCTGCTACGGTGTGCTCGCTCGATTCCATCGGCCTGCAAAGAAAATCTCTTTGATTTGTTAGGGATAAACCCATTGCGATGCGGGAATGAGGCGACGTATGCTACGTTGAACGGCAGCGGATTTGCAGATGATGGAAGCGGAACATCCCGAAGGTTGGATTCCCTCGACAGAGGAAGACCGGAAGTCGGTTCGCAACCAATTGGAGCAGATGCTCGATCACCCGCTCTTCCGCAACAGCAAGCGCTACCCAAATCTCTTGCGCTATCTGGTCGAACAGGCTCTGGCCGGAAACGAAGCGGAACTCAAAGAGCGTCTGCTGGGCATGGCGGTCTTTCACCGCGCGCCCGACTACGACACCAACCAGGACACCGTGGTGCGTCTCACTGCGGGTGAAGTGCGCAAGCGCATCGCGCAGTACTACCACCAGCCCGAGCACGCCGGCCAATGGCAGATCGATCTTCTCCCGGGAAGCTATGTTCCGGTCTTTCGTCGCCCGGGACCGCAGCTTCTGCGCTTCAAGGCGCAGGCTGAAAACGGAACTGCTGAAGATCCCCGTCATCTGCGCGAGTTGGAAGACAAGGAAAACGGCACGGCTACCGGCCAGGATGCCCAGCACGCTGCCCAGCCGCATCCAAACAAGGCGGCCGCCAACGCCGCGATCTGGTCCGATGGAAAGCCGCTATCGCTGGCCAATCGACTCCCCGCCGCATCGAACATTCCTGCACGGCGGGCAGATACCGCTTCGGGATCTTCGCTCCGTTGGTGGGGCCTGGCCGCATTTCTTCTGGTTGTAATTGCCGGATGCGGGGTCTACTGGTGGCATGCCGCGCAGGTTGCGCAGCGGGCCGATCGTCAGCTTTGGGCACCCATGTTGGAGGAGCCGGGGCCGGTGCATCTGGTCCTGGCCGATCTATCCTCTACAGTCAGCGACGCCGAAGCTCCCGAACTCAAAAAGAATGCAGGCCTCTTCGATATCCTGCGCATGGGCGAAATGGTCAACTTCCGCGACAGCCTTGCCCTGACCGGGATCGTCGCTTTCCTCGCCAAGCAAAACAAGCCGTATGCCGTGGCTCTTTCCACACAGGCCAGTTATCCCGAGCTTCAGCACAGCGCGAGTATCCTCATCGGCGGCCTCGACAATGTGTGGACCATGCGGGTCACCAGCGGGTTGCGCTATCACATGGTCAGGCGTGGCGCTACATATTCATTTGGCATCGAGGATCGGCAGCATCCCGAGCAAGGCGGCTGGAACGCAGATCTGACCAAGCCAACCGACCGCATCACGGAAGACTACGCCCTGGTGGCCCGCATCTTCGATCAGACCACGGGTCGTCCAGTGCTGGTGGTGGCTGGTCTGGGCGCCAACGGCACAGCGGCGGCCGCGGAGTTTCTTTTGGACCCGGCCAAAAATGCTGAACTGGCGGCCCATGCGCCGAAGAATTGGCAGCGCCTGAACATGGAAGCGGTACTTAAGACGCAGATACTCGACAATCACGCCGGGCCGCCACGGCTGGTGGTTTGCACCTTCTGGTAAAGAACGCCCTTACTTCCGTCGCGCTTTTTCCCGCTGCAATTCCCGGTAGAGCTCGCTCTTGGACTGGCCGAGTTCCCGCGCGATCCTCTTCAGCGCCTCTTTCTCGTCCATGGGAAACTCAGGGCCCGACTCCGCCTGCAGTTTTGCGATGCGGTCGGCGATCTTCACCGGGCCTGCAGTCTCGCTTCCGGCGACGGGCATGGGCCGCGCTTCCACCAGCAGAGTGATCTCGCCCCTGACCCGGTCGCGCTCCGCCAGGTCCAGCTTCAACTGCGCCGGAGTCCCGCGCAAAAATTCCTCGTGAATCTTGGTGAGTTCACGGGCTACAACCACGCGCAACTCCGGTCCCCAGACGGCTTCCAGATCGGCAAGCGTTTCCAGAATGCGATGCGGAGCTTCGTAGAAAATCAGCGTCCGGGCTGACTGGCCAGGTCGTCCGGCTTCGCCTGCAAGATCTTCCAGCCGGCTCCGCCGCGCGCCCGCCTTCTCCGGCAGAAACCCGATGAAGTGGAACTCTCCCGTAGGAAGTCCGGAAGCGACCAGCGCGCTCAACGCTGCATTGGCTCCGGGTATCGGGAAGACCGTGACACCGGCCGCGATCGCCTCGGAAGCGAGCCACGTGCCGGGGTCGCTGATGCCCGGCATGCCTGCATCTGTGACCAGTGCAATGCGGGCGCCCTGGCGCAGCGCTTCCACCAGTTCGGTGGCGCGTTCGCGCTCGTTGTGCTGATGGCAGCTCACGGTGGGGGTCTTGATTTCGAAGTGATTCAGCAGCTTTTGCGTCTGGCGGGTGTCTTCGCAAGCGATGCGGTCCACGCGCTTCAGCACATCGATGGCGCGCAACGTAATGTCGCCCAGGTTCCCGATGGGAGTAGCCACCAGGTACAGACCCGGATCGAGCGGAGTCTCCTCGGTCATAGGTCAGTCAGTTCCGGAATCCAGGCGTTCCAGTCGCCGCTGCTCGGCCAGCAGAGACATCGAGCTCATCAGGTTCTGCACGCTCACAATGCCCACCACGCGCCCGCTGTCGGTGATTGGAATCAGCGATAGCCCGCGTCCGGCGGAGATGCGGCGGATCGTGGTTCCCAGCGTGTCCTCGGGGCGCGCCACCTGAAAAGCCCTCGACATTACCGACTGCACATAGCCGTTCCCATCGGTCCGCAGAGCTTCCACAATGCGCTGCCGCGAGATGATTCCGACCAGTTGCGGGCCGCGCACCACGGGAAAGTCTTCCTGCAGCGAGTGCACACAGCGTATGAGTGCGTCATTCAGCGTATCGGAGGGCGACAGCGTGGCAAAATCTGTCAGCATCACCTCGCGCATATGAACTGTATCCACCACCGACTGGAAGAAGACCCCCTGGTCCTCCACTTGCGCGCCAATCATGATGAAGAAACCGGCGATCACCGGCCACGAATTATGCAGAATGATGCCACTCACCATCATGGCCAGCGCCAGTCCCTGGCTCAGGCTGGTCGACATGCGCGAACCGGGAGCGAAACCATGTTCAACGGCAAAGCTGCCGCGCAGCAATCGCCCGCAGTCCAGCGGATAAGCGGGAAGCAAATGAATGATTCCCAGAAAGGCTTGCATCCAGACCATGCTGCACAGCAGATGCGCCGGGGTTAGCAAAGGAAGGATCGTCAAATTGATGTTTCCGCTCGCGCCCAAAAAAATGGCGGCTAGCACCAGTGCCGTCGCGCCGTTCGCCAGCGGACCGGCCAAAGCTATGACGAACTGCCCCGATCCCGTGCCGGCAATCTCTTGGCTCTCCGGATCCGCATAGGCGAAAAGCCCACCCAGGGGCAGCAGCAAAATCGCTCGTATGCGCAATCCGAGCCAGGCGGCCACCAGCAGCCGCGCCGTCTCGCGCACCACCACTGCCGCAACCAACACCAGGAAAAGCCCCAGGCCGCGCGGCCAGCGATCGCCGGCGGCTATTCCCACGCAGACAACGGCAAGAAGCGGAAAAAACGCGTGGACGCGCAACTCCACACCCATCCAACGGCCCAGCGGAATTGACCAACCTCGCATAGGAACGATTGTAGTAGCTCCGGGTGCCTCACGGTTCCGGTATCCTGATCACCGATGCGCATCATAGCCGGTTCTTTCCGCTCCCGCACTCTCGACGCCCCTCCCGGATATGAGACCCGGCCCACCAGCGACCGGCTGCGCGAAACCCTTTTCAACGTCCTCGCTCCCCGCGTCGAGGGCGCTCGTTTTCTCGATCTCTATGCGGGCTCCGGCGCGGTTGGCATCGAGGCGTTAAGCCGCGGCGCCGCACAGGTTGAATTTGTTGAGAAGGCTCCCGGTGCGCTCAAGGCTCTTCGCGCCAACCTGGCAAAGCTGGGCATTACAAGCAATTTTCAGATCGACTCCGGCAGTGTTGCCGGCGCTCTAAGGCGTTTGAACAAGGCTAGAGGAGTTTTCGATCTGATCTTTCTCGATCCTCCCTACGATGCCGCTGACGAATATGAGACTGCGCTGGGATCGCTGGAATCCGTGCTGGCATCGGGAGGCTTGGCGATAGCCGAGCATCGCCGCAAGGTGAAGCTCGGTGACCGCTACGGCGCGCTCGGACGCACTCGATTGCTGGAACAGGGGGACGCTTCGCTCAGCTTCTACGCCGCCGCTCAGAACTTGTAGCGCACCGCCGCCTGCATCTGCCGGGGAGGCATCGCGCTCACTGCCTGACCAAAGCTGCCGCTGGAGATGTTTCCCTCCACCGTGGCAGCGCCGAAAAATTGTCCATGGTTAAGTAGATTGAAGGCCTCCAGCCGGAACTCAAGCGATCGGGTGTCTCTGCGCAAAAAGCTGCGCGAAATGGTTGCGTCCAGGTTCTCCAGCCCTGGTCCCGAGAAGAAGCGCCGCCGCGCATTCCCCAGCGTTCCCAGCGCCGGCAGGCTGAACTGGCTGGCGTCGAAGATAGCGCCGCCCCGCGGGTTGGTGCGCAGATGGAGCGACTGCCCGCTCCACTGTGGAGTGTCGACCCCGTTATTGTTGATGCCGTTGGGAATTGCGCCCAGCAGCGAGGTGTCGTTGTTGTTGAATAGCGTGACCGGCAGCCCGGAGGTAAACCGCGCAATTCCGGCCAGCGCCCACCCGTTCAACAATAAGTCGACAGAACGATGCACGATCAGGCCGGGCATCTCCGGAACCTGATAGTGGAAGCTGGTGACCAGGTTCTGCCGCAGATCAAAGGACGAGAGCGCCCGGCTCAGCGATGGGTTCACCGGATTGACCGGCTCGGGCAGCCCGGACGACTGGTCGATCGATTTTGAGTAGGTATAGCTGGCCAACAAATCAAGTCCATGGGCTCGGTGGTTCACGGTCGCCTCGAGGGCGCTGTAGTTCGCGTTGGCGATGGTGCGTTGCAGTTCCACGCTGCCGAAAGCCGGTCCGAAATCGGTCCGCGCAGCCTGCTCGTTGAACGGCCCGCAGGCCGATCCCAGGCTCAGGCAAAGCGCGGGGTCGGCCGGATTGGCTTCCTGCAGCACCAGCAGATGATGCGACGACGTGCCTACGTAGGTGACCGAAGCCAGCGTCGATTCGTTGAACTGCCGCTCCACGCTCAACATCCAGTGTTCCGCATAGGGCGATACATCATTCGGATCAACCGCGGGAATGCCCACCAGCGGTTCGAACTGGCTCCAATTCACGCTGCCGTTCGGGTTGGCCGGGCTGGCTCCATATTTCACTTGCTGCAATGGAAAGCGCTGTCCAGCATTTACCCCGCTCGCGGCCACCGTGAAGGGCGAGGCGAAGAGCGGTGGCGCGGCGGAGGTATAGGTGTATCCATACGGCGGATTGGCGCTCATGATGCCCGCGGAAAGGCCCTCATAGGCGGTAAAGAACATGCCGTATCCGGTGCGAATGCTGGTTTGCCCCTTTCCGCCCAGGACCCGGTGCAGGAAAGGCTCTTCAGAGGTTGGCGTCCAGGCGAGCCCCAATCGCGGCGAAAAGTTGTCGCGCGCCGGCGCCAGCGACTTCGGCACGCCAGGATCGCCGGGGAAGACAAGTCCCAGCGGCGCGCCCGGAAAGACTACCGACTGCTCCCCTTTCACCAGTGTTTGAAGCTGGTTGAATTTCTCGCTCCAGGGGCGGATCCTGTCCCAGCGCATGCCGTAATTCATGGTAAGGGTCGAGCCGACCTTCCAGCTGTCCTGCGCGAAGGCGGCGATGTAGAGGTTGCGGTTGTAGAAATCCCGCGCTTGCCCCTGTGTAAAGCTGGATGGCGCGCCAATCAGAAAGTCGGCAAAGTCCAGCCCCGTCTCCGACCCGCTGAAGGCAAAGCTGCCGTTGAAAATCACGTCGGGATGGGTATTGATCTGGTTGGAATGGATTTCTCCGCCCACCTTGAAGCCGTGACTCCCAACAATCCGGGAAAACGCATCGCTCATTTCGTAAATGTTCTCGGCCTGCACCAGCGCCGTGGTGTCCACGCCCAGGGTGAAGTCGTTGAAGGCGATATTCTCAATTCCCACGGTGGAGGGCTTGAGGGTCACGATTCCCGTGAATCCCTGCTCCGCCAGCGACGGCCCGACGCCGCCTTTGGGCTGACCGACCGCATTGCCGTTGCGCATGTAGCTCAAGTGGAATTCGTTCAGAGCCGCCGATCCGAAAGTCTGATTATGGCCCAAACTGGCCAGTTGCGCGCGGCCGTGGCTGGTGGCGCTGAAGCCCGGAACGCTGGCCCCGCCGGTGCCCGTCGGATAGGGGTTGTCGAGCGAGTAAAAGTCGTCAAAGTAATAACCGGTGAAGGTCCCCTTGCCCTGCGTCCAGTCCGCACGAATTGCGCCCTTGTCATCCTGCAGAGTTTCGGCCTGCGTCGCGGTGGCGAACAAGCCTGCTCCTGCGTTGGGCCGAGGAATCGACGCCAGCAGGTATTTTGCCGGAGCGGCCCACGCAGACTGCGGAATCAGGCCGTTCGGGAATACGGCCGAATACGGCTCGCCCGCGGTGACCGTCCTGCCCAGCAGGGTCGAGAGCTGTGCCGCCCACGCACTGCCGTCGACGCTGCCCGTCAGCGGAGCCTGGCTGAAATCGCCGCCCCGTTCCGCCAGCGTCGGGACGGCGATCTCGCCGGTGTCGATGCCCTCGGTCAGCCGGGTTCCCTGATAGTCCCCAAACAAGGCAACGCGCTTGTGAAACACGGAGGTGCCTCCGGCCCCGCCAAACTGGTTCTGGCGAAATGCGCCGCGCTCCTGCGAAAAGTAGTTGCGGGCGTCCACGGCCGTGTTGCGCAGAAACTCAAATGCGCTGCCGTGCCAGGCATCGGTACCCGACTTGGTCACCACCAGCACCTGTCCCCCGCTCGAATTGCCATACTCGGCGTCGAAATTCGAGGTCAGCACGCGGAAGCTCTCGATTGCGTCCAGATTCGGAACGATCGAGGTGCCCATGTTCACGTCCTCTTCCACGTCGCTGCCGTTCACGCGGAAGCCGTTCGACGCCTCGCGCTGGCCGCTGATCGAGAGATTGCCCGGGTTTGCGTTTCCCGAGGGCGGAGTGGAGGCCACTCCGGTCATGATGACCGCTCCGGGTTGCGCTGTATTGGCCGGAACAATTCCCGGTTCCACGGCCATCAGATCGGTAAAGCTTCGCCCATTCACCGGCACGCTCACCAGCTTCTGACTACTCAGGGTCTCCCCGAGCTGCGTGCTGGTGGTCTCGGCGGCCAGCGTGTCGGCCGTCACTACAACCGTCTCCGCGTTGGCTGCGACCTTCAGTTCCATATCCAGTTGAACGCGCGGCGCTTCCAGGCTGAGAACCGCCCGCGTGGTCAGCAGCCTGAAACCCTCGGCAAAGACCTCTACTTTGTAGGAACCGGCTCCGGGTGCCTCGACCCGAAACTCGCCCTGATCGTTCGTCGTGGCTTCCAAGGCCGTCCTCGCCGCATCGCCTTTGATGGCAACATGGGCGTTGGCCTCGCGCGCGCCGCTTGGGTCGTGAACCACGCCGGAAATCTGAAACGCGGGATCCGCTGCATCGGCAGAAGGAAGTGCTGCAAAAAGAAGAAAAGAAAAGAGGAAGACGGGGTGCAAATTCTTCAACAGTGATCTCCAGGTCTTGGGCACAACAACGTGCATACGGCAACGGGAGGCGCATGGCCATTCGAGCGCCGCGCATAAAGGCGATTGATATGCGACTGAATTAGTCCTTGATCAATATACGACTAAATCTGTCTGCTTTCAAGCGGGGCAGCCAGTGCAATTGCATGAAGCCCGTGAACCACGCGTTGCAAGGACTTTGAAAGGGCACGACTTCAGTCGTGCCGAAAAGAGCCAGGGAATCCTGGGCTTCAGCCCCTGGGGGAAGGTTTGAAAAGGCGAAAAGGCATCCCTCGGCGGCTAAAGCCGGCACGCTCAGGACGTCGCAATCGGCACGGCTGAACAGGCTGCGGAAAAACTCTATTTGGCCAGGCTTTGTAACAGGGCATGACTTTAGTCGTGCCGATAAAGCCAATAGAATGAGTCGTGGGCTTTAGCCCCTGCTAGGCTCATTCCAGCAATCCACTCGAATTCTGGCCTTTTTCCGCGGCCTGTGAAGCCGTGCCCTTTTAAAACGCCTGCTCTGCAGACACATGCTGTGCCCGCAATCGGCTAGAGTGTTGTGCATGAAACTCCTGCGTTCTCTCGGCATTCTGCCGTTTTTTGGATTGGCTGTCTTGGTTGGGGCGGGGCAGTCGGTCCTGGCTCCTCGTGTTGCCGCTGCAGAGCCGCAGCTTGCAATTCTGGACACCGATATCGGCGACGACATCGATGATGTCTTTGCGCTGGCGCTGCTTTTGCGGTCGCCGGAGGTGAACCTGCTGGGCGTTACCACGGCGTATGGGGATACTGAGTTAAGGGCGCAGTTGCTGGATCGCTATTTGGGGGCAATAGAGCGATTCAATATTCCGGTTGCAACGGGTGTTGCGACGGCCCAGAGCAACGTGTTTTCTCAAGCGGCATACGCCCGGCAGAAGTCGCGTACCGAGTGGACGAAGGTTCTTCATCAGGGGCCAGAGGGTTCGACAGCCATTGCGGTTGGAGGAAATCACCATCAGGATGGAGTGGAGTTGCTTCTTGACCAGATCCGGCTCCATCCCGGCCAAATCACCCTCATCGCCATCGGCCCCCTCAACAATATCCAGGCGGCCATCGAAAAGGACCTCGCCACCTTCCGCAAGCTGAAGCGGGTGGTGATGATGGGAGGCAGCATCTATCGCGGCTACGACGGCCAGCAGGGCGAGCGCCGCGCACCCGATGCGGAGTGGAACATCAGCCGCGATCCTGCCGGGCTACGGGCGCTGCTGGCCTCGGGCGTGCCAGTCTACATGATGCCTCTGGATTCGACTCAAATCCATCTGGACACGAAAGAGCGCGAACTCATCTTCGCCCACGGCTCCCCGCTCACCGACCAGCTGACCCTCCTCTACCACCAGTGGCTGGCCAACAAAGGCGATGCTTCGCCCACCCCGACCCTCTTCGACCCGGTGGCCGTGGCCTATGCGGTCCATCCCGAGCTCTGCCCTATGACGCCCTTGCGCCTAAACGTCGACGAAAAGGGAATGACCATCCCCATCGCCGGAGAACCCAACGCCCAGGTCTGCCTCCAGTCGGACGAGAAGGGGTTTCTCGATCTGCTGCTCAGTCGGTTGACCGAGAAGCCTTGAGGGCGGGGGGGTCCCCTCTTTTCCGAAGGCGCGTGGCGAGCGCCGTCTTGCGCCCGAAGAGATGTGACTTCAGCCATTGACACAGGCGCGACGGTTAGAGAAAAATGGCCCGTCGTCAAAACACGGCCGCTTCGAGCGGCGTACGGAGGAATTGTGAACAACGGATTGAATCTGCGGGTATTTGGAGCACTGGCACTTGCGGGATTGGGACTGGCCCTTACCGGTTGCAAGCCGGATTTGACACAGGCGAATGCACAGGCGATGGTCCAGGCCAGGTATGACCAGATGCCGCCGCAGAGCGTCAGCATCACGGTGGACGAACCGGGCCTGAGGAAGGGCGCCGAGTCCAAGTACTGGACCATGACCAAGCTCTATCCCAACAAGTTCTGGGCGGACTTCACGCTGACGCCCGAAGGCAAAAAGGTGGTCAAGCTGCCCGACGGCGGCGATGTGATCCAATGGCGTCCACAGGACGCAACCGACAAGAGCTTTTCCGTCGTGGTTCTGACCGTTGCCACCAATCACCTGAAGGCAAAGGAAATGAAGCCGATCCAGGACGATGTGAACGGCAAGAGCACGGAATTGGTGGAAGCGGTCAACCTGGACGGAGTGCCGGATGTTCTGCAGGAGATCGCGCATCATCCCGGCAACAAGCTGACCAGCAAGCGCCAGGCGAGCTTTACCTATGAAGGCGGCGCCTGGAAACTGGCAAGTGTGAACTAAACAGCGAGAAATGCAGAAAAAGAAAGTGGGGCGCGTCCGCAAATCGGTCTAAATCGTTGACCCCGCCCCTATTTCTTGTTATTGTAAGAAGGTTCCGCAAGAACGCCTCAGCCAGTGTGTCCAAATGGCGGCGGCGTCCAGGCAGCCCGGATTGTCGGTAATTTGACCGGGTTGCATGCCAGGATGGGCGAAATTGGCCACTGGACATGCCCTCGAACTTGCTCTCTTCTTGCGGAGGGCAGCGGGGCCCCCCGGCGACAGGTTTTCGTCGCAGGGGTGGAGATCCAAATCGCATCGGTGTCCGCGCGTTCTTCACCTTGGAGGGCTATGCGGGCCGGAAATGGCGAAACGGAGTCGGCTTTCTCCTTGAATCTGCGGAGAAACGACCGGCCACCGTCCCGTTTTTCGTCTGAGATTGGAACGAAGACAGACGCGAAGCAGCAATCAGGGCTTTCGTGCGCGTGTGCGGCAAATTATTTGCCGCCGATGGTTGCGCCGGATAGTTCCCGAGGCTGCTTGCGGCTGGCGAACTAGGGATGCCAACCTGTGGTTGGCGGTTTTGCGAAGTAAGGAGTTTTGGTTTGCCTACTTTTAATCAGCTTGTCCGCAAGGGGCGCACGGCCCCCCGCTATAAGACGGCGTCACCGGCCCTGCAGGCCTCGCCGCAGCGTCGCGGTGTTTGCACGCGCGTCTACACGCAGACCCCCAAGAAGCCGAACTCGGCATTGCGTAAGGTCGCCCGCGTGCGTCTCACCAACGGGATCGAAGTCACCACCTATATCCCCGGCATCGGCCATAACCTGCAGGAGCACTCGATTGTGCTCATTCGCGGCGGCCGTGTGAAGGATCTTCCCGGCGTCCGCTATCACGTTGTGCGCGGAACCCTGGATTCGGTGGGCGTTGCCAACCGCAAGCAGAGCCGTTCGAAGTACGGAGCCAAGCGCGCCAAGGGCGGAGCGGCGCCGGCGAAGAAGAAGTAAGAAAAGTGTCTGCGGTCAGCTCGGGGAGCATCTGATCCCTGAACCCTGATCTCTGACCCCTGTAGAGGTTCCGGGACGGCTCACTGAACCCGGACTTGGGTAGCACAATGCGCGAGAGCGCGTAAGGAATTTGAGGAACTATGCCGAGAAAAGGGCACATTGCGAAGCGGGAAGTTGCGCCGGACCCAGTTTATGGCTCCACGCTGGTCACCAAGTTTGTCAACTCGATGATGTGGGGCGGCAAGAAGTCGACCGCGCAGGGCATCTTCTACCAGTCGATGAAGAACCTTGAAGAAAAGGGCGGCGGCGACGACGCGCTCAAGCTCTTCAAGAAGGCAGTCGAAAACTGCAAGCCTCTGCTGGAAGTCAAGACCCGTCGAGTGGGCGGCGCCAACTACCAGGTTCCTATCGAAGTCAATCCCGACCGGCGCACCTCGCTGGCGATTCGTTGGCTCATCTCCTACGGCCGCAACCGCGGCGAAAAGGGCATGATCGACAAGCTGAGCGCGGAATTGCTGGATGCGGCCAATGGCCGCGGCGCGGCGATGAAGAAGAAGGAAGACGTGCACCGCATGGCCGAGGCCAACAAGGCCTTCGCTCACTACCGCTGGTAGGTTGCGGGCACTCGAATTCCGAGGGCTGAGCCGGAAATGGTTCAGCCTGATCACACGACTGAAGTTCTGTAACGGCGGACTGGAAGTTCGCAAGGAAGAAATGCTGTGGCTCGCAATATCCCTCTGAATCGTTGCCGGAACATCGGCATCATGGCGCACATCGACGCCGGAAAGACGACAGCGACAGAGCGCATCCTGTTCTATACGGGCATCACGCACCGCATCGGCGAAGTGCATGAAGGCACCGCGACCATGGATTACATGGAGCAGGAGCAGGAGCGCGGCATTAC
>Ga0181520_10000703_pt1 | contig 72220 bp, 56 predicted proteins | sample PEATcosm2014_Bin_29_FD_132451 | JGI IMG/M metagenome (GOLD analysis project Ga0181520, IMG submission 132451) | Peatland microbial communities from MTU Mesocosm Facility, Houghton, MI, USA - PEATcosm2014_Bin02_30_metaG | ecosystem: Environmental > Terrestrial > Soil > Wetlands > Peat | place... | reverse complement strand
TTCAACACGCCGAAGCAACCGCCCCGAACATCAAGAGCACTCTTCACACCGGGAACTCCGTGGCAAAAAGCTAATCCTAACCACAACCAAAACAGAATTACCACTTGTTCAGAGCTTCCCTAATGCTGAATCGAGCCGGCCGTCTTGGCAAGAAGACGGCCGGCAACCACTCTCTCAGCAGTGGCGATCGGCGTGATCCGTGGAACATGTTGCCGGTACTGCAGTGCCCGGCAAATTCTGTACTAGGAAGAACGAGTCAACTGGTGAGAAGAAATCGCCAGGTGGGTGCCAACACACTTATTTTGCCCATCAAGCTTCCTTGCATATTCACATTTAGAGTTGGTCAATAGCTGTAGTAGCGGGCGGGTAAATTATCCCAACTTAGATAGGAGAGTCTCATGAGTAATGATTTCAATCGCCGCGATTTCATGAAGTACGCTGCCCTTTCGGCCGCTGGCGCCGGCTTGGGGGCCTCGGGAGTTGGCGCCACTCATGTCTTGGGCGCCAACCAGAAGATACGGGTGGGTGTGATCGGTACAGGGATGGAAGGCCGCGGTGTCATGGCCGCCTTTTTGACACAACCCGACGTGGAAATCGTGGCCGTGTGCGACGTTTATCAGCCTAACCTTGACAAAGCCCTCAGCGACATCGGCGGCAAGGCAAGAGGCTACAAGGATTTTCGTGAAGTTCTTGACCGCAAGGACATCGACGCCGTTGTGATCGCTACGCCGGATCATTGGCACGCTTTGCTGATGATACTCGCCTGCCAGGCTGGTAAGGACGTCTATGTAGAGAAACCGACCGCGAATACCATTGAGGAAAGCAAACGGATGGTAGAAGCGGCGCGGAAGTACAGTCGCGTCGTGCAGGTCGGCACTGAATGGCGATCAAATATACACTTCCAGAAAAGTGTGCAGCTTATCCAAGAAGGGCTGATTGGCAAGGTCAGCTTTGTGCGAATGTGGAACTACCTGAATCTTTTTCCCCAAGGGTATGGCAGTCCTGAGGACTCGGAGCCACCGGCGGAACTTGACTGGGATATGTGGCTCGGCCCAGCTCACAAGGTGCCATTCAACTGGAATCGATTCGGTGTGAACTCACCATTAGGTACCGTTCCTTGGTCCACGTTTCGCTACTTCTGGGACTACGCGGGTGGTTTTATGACTGATTGGGGAGTCCACTTTATTAACGTCGTCCAATGGGCGATGAAGGTCGAGGGCCCGAACGCGGTCGTGGCGTCCGGCGGGAAATGGTATCTGCAAGACAACACGGAGACTCCGGACACATTGCAGACGACTTTCGAATACCCAGGGTTTCTCGCGACCTACGAGAATCGGATGTGCAACCAAAACTCGAATTATGGAGAACACGGAAACGTAGGGGATTGGGATGTTCTGCGGAATTGGGGAATGGAATTCGACGGTACGAATGGAACGTTGGTGTTAGACGAGACAGGCATTCAGGTCAATCCGGAAAAATGGCGCCTTGGCCAGAAACTGGTGGACCGGACCCCAGCCATGGAAATGAAAGGGTTCGATGAAACCTATGTGGAACATGTCCGCAACTTTCTTGATTGCGTCAAGTCGCGCGAGCGGCCCGTAAGTGATATCGAAATTGGCCACCGTGCAACCAGCACGTGCCACTTGGGAAATATAGCCTATCGGACCAAATCACGCTTGGTCTGGGACGTGGCGAATCAAAAGTTACTCCAGGGCGGTCCGGAAGCCGAGAAGCTGCTAACCGTAGAATATCGGGATCCCTGGAAGCTGCGCGTGTGAGACTCCTGTCCTTCTGTCCCCGGCGATGGATTGGTCTCTGCGGAATACGGACAGGGTAAGGGTCGTTCTTTCAGGCGGCGCAGTTATTCTCGGGTGATTTCTGAGCTGGACCGACCGGAACCGAAAGGATTGATGTTGCCCAGCTGACGTGATTCTCTTCCCGGCACGGGGAAGTTGTAGATGAGCTTAGTTGCAGCATCATGAAACAGAGCCTTACTCGCTTTGGTGGACGTTTCTGACTAGAGAATGTGGACGAGTTCGAGTTGGGATCGTGCAGTACGCCGCCTGCCTTGGCGATACGAGGGTTTAATTCGAGGAAAAGTCCGATGAACAGCCGCGAGCGTGTATTGGCATTATTGGATGGCCGGCCGGTGGATCATCTCCCGTGCATGCCCCTCACGATGATGTTTGCATCGGACCGTATTGGCAGGAAGTATCTGGATTATGCCACGGATTTTCGAGTGGAAGTTGAGGGGCAGATCCGCGTCGCGGAAGAATTCGAGTTCGATTACGTGACCTTCTGCACTGACCCCGGCTGTGAACCCGCTGATCTTGGGGCGGCAGTGATCTACTTCCCGGATCAACCGCCCGCCCTGGACGAATCCAACGCGCTACTTGCCGACAAGCGCCGGCTCACAACGATTCGCATTCCTGATCCACTTTCGCCGGGCCGAATGAACAACGGGGTCAAAGCTGTGGCCCTATTCAAAGAACGAGTGGGGGATTCCAAATTGATCGAAGCTTGGGTCGAAGGCCCGTGCGCTGAGGCTGCCGATCTTCGTGGCATTAACGGGCTGATGTTCGACTTCTATGACGACCCCGATTTCGTTCGTGATCTATTCGATTTTGTGGTAGAGATGGAGCTGACTTGGGCCAAAGTTCAAATCGGGGCGGGCGCTGACTTGATTGCCGTCGGCGATGCGGCAGCTTCACTTGTGGGTCCCCAGATATATAACACCATGATCTGGCCCTACGAGAAGAGGATGGTCGATGCCATTCATTCTATGGGGGTGCGCGTGCGACTGCACATTTGCGGTAACACGCGGCACATTCTCGATGGAATGGGACGACTCGGGTGCGATATCGTGGACTTGGATTACCTCACGCCCGTCGGCGTGGCCCGGCAGAAGTTGGGGCCTCTCCCAGCCATCATGGGGAATTTGGACCCTGTCCGATCTTTGCGGGATGGTACTCCCGACACCATCCTGCGCGAACTGGCCGAATGTCATCGCCATGCCGGAGAGCGTTTCGTGGTCGGGGCGGGATGCGAAGTGCCCCGAGACACGCCGTCGGAGAATGTCCAAGTTCTCTCGGCATACGCCCGCGGCCTTCGACCATAACATAGTCAAGGTTCGACGTGATGATCAACCCTTACAAACTCATGATTCCGATCTGACAGGATCGTGATCGATGGACCGATAGCTGTACTTGGGTGTAAGCCCCCTTCATCCGTGGCTCCGACGTTGGAACCGATAACACGTGACGCTCTGTTAGTAGTCGGATCGCTGGCTTGCCCCTTTGAGGAACACAAGATGAAGCTGTGGTCATTGAGTGTTTTACCACTTTTGCTGACGTGTGCGCTTTCAGCGGCGAGCCAGTCAACGGATTACCTGCCTGGAACTCTGGATCCTACCCGGAACATCGTTGCACAGGCTTCCAACTCCCCCTCCGGCCCGACGCTTCCTGAGGAATATATCTGGACTGCTACTGCAGAATCTGGTGCCGCGAAGGGTGCCGAATCAGCAGACCAAGCTCCGGCCAAGTCTCAGGAATTCTATTTTCGCCGTTCCTTTATGGTCGAGAAAATGCCTGGGAATGCCACGCTTTACGTGGCAGGTCCGTCCAGCGTCCAAGCGTATTTGAACGGAAGCCTTGTTCTCAGGGCCAGCATGCCTCCCGAATCAGTATTCTTTATGCGGGTCTTTACGGCAGACGTCACGAAGTACTTGAGGCCAGGGAAGAATGTACTCGCATTAGAAGTCATCCCGAGCAGAGTGTTTGAGCCAATTGCGAACACAGGGCGGGTCTTGGTATCAAAGATAGTTCCTGCTTCGCGGGGAGTGCTTGAGACACCGCTCGTACTGACCAATGGGCTGTGGAAGGGAACAGGTTCTCACTTCACGCGATGGTATCAAACGGATTATAACGACGGCATGTGGGCGCCAGTGCGCTCCGTGGGAGGAATGAACGATCAAAGTGAATTCAGTCGTGTCAATATTGACACCGGCTTGTATGACTGGCCTGGGTACTCGGGCGTCGCGCCTTTTCTAAGGCTCTTCTACTTGGCCCCGCAGAGTATTTCGCGGGTGTTCAAAGGAACCAGCACCATGCGCAATCTTTCATCCCTCGTTACGGGTGAAAAGGGCGCCACGGCAGCGAATGAGTTTGCGATCATGTTATCGGAGTCGCCGACGGCTCGCGGTGATGCGCCAAGCATCGTGCTGGATTTTGGCAAAGAGGTGACTGGATGGCTCGAGTTCGTCTCTTCCTCAGATAAGCCAATGGTAGTGACGGTAGAGTACGGGGAGTCACAAGAGGAGGCGGAACACGGGGCTTATCTGGGGGCCAATTCAGTATTCATTCCAGCTCACGGCGTCGCGCATGGTCCCCAAAGCGCGTTCAGATATGCAAAAGTGCGGTTTGCAGGGCCGCCGGAGAAGCAGCGTTTTGAGAGCATTCGCCTGAATGGGATTTATTATCCTGTGAACTACGCTGGTTCATTCGAGTCCTCTGATCCGTTGCTTAATCGAATATGGGAGGTGGGCGCATATACCGCGCATCTGTGCATGCAAGATGCTATATGGGACGCGCCAAAGCGCGATCGCGACCTATTCTCCGGAGACATGGATGTAAGCGGGGATGTGATCGATAGTGTATTTGCAGATCATTATCTTATGGAGAACACCATGGCGCGGCTCATAGGAAATGGACCAGTGAGTCGCCATGTGAACGGCCTCGCAGGATATTCGGCATTCTGGATCATGGAATTGGCCGATTACGACCGGCATGTTGGGTCAACTGCGTTCCTCGAAATCATGCACAAAAGGCTAGTAGAGTTAATGACCTTTATGGAAAGCGACCTAGATGAGAATCATGTGTTTTCCGATCAAAGCAAGAGTTTGCCATTTGTGGACTGGTCGCTCAATATGGACGGTGCTACGCCCGAGGCAGTTATGGCGACAGATTTCGAGTTCTATTGCGCCTTTGTAGAAGGTGCAGGGTTATTGCGGCATATGGGAGACTTGCAAACCGCAGATCACTTCGAAAATCTCGCCAAAGAGATGAGGCAAGCAGCTAAGGCCAACTATCTTAACCCGCAAACTGGAGACTTCGGTACACGGTGGCAGACCAATGCAATGGCTGTGTATTCCGGCCTTGCTGATGAAACTCAGTATGATGCGATTTGGTCGAATGTGCTTTCAAGCATAGACAGGCCTGGGGCGAATTCAATAAACAGCACTCAGCACTACGATTACAACTGTTGCGCTTGGATCGGGGCTCCGCCAGTGCCATACAAAGTTCTTACGATTACCCCCTACTACAACTATTACGTAATAAGTGCAATGGCGGAAACCGGCCATCGCGCCGAAGCTCTGAAATGGATACGAGAGTATTGGGGAGGAATGATCTCAGAAGGCGCTACCAGCTTTTGGGAGGCATACGATCCAAGCTGGCCAAAGGTCAACTTCCATGCATCGTTACAAGCCGATGGAACCGAAGGATACGCCGTCAGCTTAGCGCACGGATGGTCCAGCGGACCGACCGCCTGGCTGATGGAACAGATTCTGGGCATTGAGCCAACCGCAGAGGGATTTCGGGAGGTGACTATTCGTCCAGACTTGGCCGGGCTTACATGGGCGAGAGGAACTGAGCCGACACCCCAGGGGCCGATTCACGTGAATCTGAAGAGTGGGGAAGAAGAGAGGATAAGTCTGGCAATTCCCGATGGAGTCAGGGCGACTGTTCTGGTTCCAGTAATGAGCCACACTTCAGAAGTCACGGTAAATGGGAGGCTCACTGCAGGGAAACTGGTTGAGGGTGATCAGCGTTTGGCCATCACTCTCGCCAGTGGCGGCTTCTACGAGATTATTTCCCCCCAGGCACCAGCGAGGCAACAGCATGGAATCTCTGGATCGAAGGAATAGAAGTTGTAACTTGAAAGGATGTTTCATGAGAAGACAAATTACAGCAGCAGCGCTTTTCATAGGTGCCTCGCTTCTTGTCCCTGCACAGAGCACGCCTGCCTCCATGAAGGAGGTGCAGCCGGACGCCATCCAATCGTATTTACAACCGTTGGTGAACAACCACACGATGGCTGGCGCCGTGACGCTTGTTTCCACCAGGGACCGCACAGTTTATCTGAAGGCCACTGGTTTTCGCGACCTCTCGGCAAAGTCTCCAATGCCGGTAGACGGCTTGTTCTGGATTGCGTCAACCTCCAAGCCAATAACCGCGACCGCGCTGATGATGCTTGTGGATGAAGGCAAGGTCAATCTCGATGACCCGGTCGAAAAATATCTCCCGGAGTTTAAAGGGCAGTTGGTGAACCTGACACCTGCTAATGCCGAGGGGACAACTGGTGAACAGAACCCTCCACATCTGGTGCCGGCAAATCACCCCATCCTGGTGCGGGAGATTCTAAGTCATACGAGCGGCTTGCCGTTCAAGTCGAAGGCTGAACCAGGAGCACTGGACCTGCTGCCTTTGAAAGATGCAGTGCGCAGTTTTGCCGCGGAGCCCCTCATCTTTCAACCGAACACGGATTATTCATATTCAAACGAAGGTCTGGATACGGCGGGGCGAATCATTGAAGTGGTTAGCGGGATTCCCTATGAGCAATTCTTGCAGGAGCGTCTTTTCGATCCGCTTGGCATGAAGGACACAACATTCTGGCCCAGCGCTGAGCAGATTCGCCGCCTTGCCAAAACTTATAAACTGGGCGCGCAAGCCAAAACTCTGATGGAAGTGCCCATCAGTCAATTGACCTATCCGCTCGACGATAGACAACACCGCTATCCCATGCCGGCCGGGGGACTATTCTCAACCGCTGAAGACCTCTCGAAGTTTTGCCGCATGATCCTGAATGGGGGCGTACTCAACGGTAAGCGATATATTTCTCTCAATGTGTTGCAAGAGATGACCAGCCGCCAGAACGGAGGTTTGGGCGGAACGAGTTATGGCTTTGGCTGGGGCGTGTCGACCAGCGGCTTCGAACATGGTGGCGCATTCAGGAATGCAATGGAAATTGACCCGGCGAAGGGCCGCATACTTGTCTTCATGGTCCAGCAGGACGGTCCGTGGGGAACAACGGAAGGGGATGCGATTGATTCCACGCTGGGACGGCTCGCGGATGGCCTCGTAGCTTCCCACGCCGCGGTTTCTTCCGCTTGCGGGTCGTCGCAGCGGCATTGAAGAATGGCGACGGCATGCGCTATGCACAAATGTCTTTGCCGTTTGCGATACTTCCACGTACCCATCGCCGTGCGCCAGTCTTGCTCACGGCTGCGCTAACAGCCTTGTCGGTGCGGTCGAGCGGTTCCGCGGGCAGCTTTACCGAACCGCATAACGTTTTCGCCAGTGGTGTAAAGGGGTACCTAAAGAATGTCGACCGCAAATGAGAACGCGGTGTGGAGTCGCGTTCGGCGCGGTGCTGATCCCAATGCTGCTTGCTCAGCAAAAGCAGTCCATCCGGGTCAGACAAATCGACGTAGTTATCTTGAATCACGTGGATGTTGGTTTCACCGATCAGTCATACATGGACGTGAACGAACTGCAGCGTCGATAACTGGAGGTTGCTCTGGACACCTCCATTGCCACGCTAACCAGCCGCCCGAGGAACGCTTTACTGGACCGCAGAGTCGCAGATACCGGTTCTGGGATAGTGGCGTAAAGCCTTTCCCGAACGCCGCCAGGAGTTGCTGCGAGCGGTTCGGAATGGGCAGATGGCCACGGGTGCCAAAAAAGAAGTTCGATCTGATATCAGAGTCAAGTCTCACTGCAAGTCGGGATCATGGGGTCGTTGCCCAGAACTCAAAGGGAAGTACGAAAGGATGAAATGTAATGCGTTTCAATACTGAGGGTGTCTCGCGTAGAACGGTCCTCCGCGGCGCCGCAGCCTGCGCGCTGGCAAGCTCCCCCGCACTGAGAGCGGCGGTAAAACTCATAGACGGCCCGGCTCCACTGGAGTTGATCACGGACTCGCACTTCCGGACGGGCGTGAATATGTGGTGCACAGATGATGCACCAGGAAGCACTCCAACAAGGGCAGGCATCCTGTGCCCGGCGCACGCGGTCTGTACTCCTGCCTGGGACGGGGGACAATGGGCCAGCCACTTTGATATCGGCAAAGCCGCTCCTGAGGCCTTGCCTTCCGGAGCAGTGCGATATTTCGATGGCGGCAAGGGTTTGACCTTTGGGCCGCAGAACACCCCGGAGGCCGATCTTATCCTTGCTCTGAATGGGCGCAAGGAGTACAACGACGTTGCGCCTACGGCTCCGGGTGGCTGGCCGCATCTTCTTGTGGAACAGCAGTTCTCCAAGCAGCCGAGTCTTGCGACCTTTCAGGCCGTACCGTTTCATATCAGCTATCGCTTGTTGTGGTCCGTGGCCCATAAAGGGCAACACTGGAATCCTGCGCAACACACGGCCCAGTTCACTTTCTATGTGACGCTCCAGAATAGGAACAATAAGTCGACGGGTTTCGGCGATTATCTCTGGTTTGGCGTTCCCATGTACGACGCCCGTTACAAGTTGCCGAGAAAATATGCGGCTGAGGACGTTGGCAATGCTGAGAAGCGCGCGACCAACAAATTCATCTTCGATGCGCCTGGAGAGGTCTTAACGTCAACTCCGGCGGCATCTGGGCAGTGGATTACGATCGAGCACGACTTACTCCGATTAATGAGCGAGGCGCTTGAAACTGCATGGTCAGCCGGCTTTCTGGCGGAATCCAGAAACAAGCAGGATTTTGTACTCGGCGGAATGAATATCGGTTGGGAAATCACCGGCCCAATTGATGCCGCTATGCAGATTCGCGATTTGAGTCTCCAGGTAGTTTGCGATGGCGCCAGTCCTGACAATTCATTCAACCCTGCAAATGGATAGGATAGCCATGCTTTCTATGCCAATAGCGCATCCTCAATCTCGAAGCGTGGTATATCCGCGCCGTATGGTGTTCGTGCCGGCCGTTTCCGTTCTTGCAAAGATCGAAGTGCTGAGCGGTATCGGTCAAAATGACCAGGCACTTGCATTTGCTGCTGACTCGATGCAGAAGGTCGCTGCTCTCCATCTGGCAGGCCATCTTTACGAGCTTTACCAGACGCGCGCACGGGTATCCGAAGTAGATTCGAGGACACTCGATAGAGCTCGTCTTGACTGAGCTAGCCGCGAGGCAAAATTGGAACTTTGGTTAAGAGAATATCCAAGGAGGAACAAGTGGAAGAATTCAGCCGTCGCAAATTCATTCTGGCATCCGGTGGTGTTGTTGGTGCCACCACCCTGCTCTCTGAGACTCCCTATGCGCTAATGGCCGGGAGCCAGAGTCTGCGTGCCAATAGACTGGAGCAAGCGCTTTCAGGCGGCCCTCCACTATACAACAAGGATGTTCGAACTGCTATCGGATTGGGCGATGAACTGGCAAGCATCGTGGACCGTTCCGGTCAAGTTAGGTCGCGAAGGGCTGAAGTCAGCCTCGAGTTGGGATCCACCGCCGTCGCCAACGCGGAGTCCTCGCAATCCCTTAAAGGGGGATATCTGCCGATTGTTCAGACCGACCTTCGCTCCTCAGGCTCGGATCTCAGTTGGGTAGCCTTCGCGTCAGCATACGGTGGAGAAAAATGCGATTACGTCGGTGTGACATCGGCTCAGGGAGCGTATCAAATTACCCTGTCGTTCCCCTTCGCGACATCTCTTAATGTCGATGACGGGGTGGTCAGAAGTCACAACGAATTGCTTGCGGTATTCCCAAAACCCGACCGGGTTGCAGTCAGTCAGGCCAAGTACAACTGCGTGACACCCGAAATCCTGAGCGTGGCGGTCCCCGGAGAATCGCAACTCAAGGCCGGTATCGACGCAGCGTTCGGGGCAGGTCGCACCGGCGGACAGGGAGGGCACCCGCTCGACTATCACTTCCCTGTGTCCAAAGACCAGACCTATCATGTCTTCCTCGGGATGTTCCCCTTCGATGCTGACTCGTACAGGGTTCTTCAGCGGCTCTCGGTCAATGGAGAGTCGCAGGTTGCAGATTTGAGTTTCGCCGCAACCCGCGAGCCGATCCTCCTACACTTCGCTACCAAACCGAAGGACGGCGCCATCGATGTGCGCTGTGAGCCTGACCCATCAACTCTGGATACTTACGCGCGCTTTCAGTTGAATGGGATCTGGATCTTCGATCATCCGGAAGAGACCAAGGATGTACTCGCCGGAAAGTTGAACGCGGGCGCCGTTTTCTACGTTCCCTGCGGTAATGAACCGCTCCAGGACATAAGGTCCATGGTTGTGCTTGATTACGGACCGCTCGACAAATCCCAACCGGCAAGATGGATCCGTCTGCCTTACAACAGCGATGCCGCTCAGGCGCAGAAGGTGCTCGCCCTCTCGCCGGACTCGGCACTCGCAGATGTCAAGCAGCGCTGGGATGCGCTTTTGACTGAAGGCGCCGAATTCTTCACCGGCGATGAAAAGCTCGACAACCTCTACAAGACCTCCCTCATTAACATATTCCTTCTGCGCGAGAAATATGCGGGTGCTGGCAGTGATGGCGGCGACCTCTACGTGGTGAAACCCGGCGCAACGTGTTACAACAACTTCTGGTACCGCGACGGCAGCTACATTATCACGGCGCTCGGCGTTGCCGGGCATGCAGAGGAGTCCGAGAAATCACTTCGTTTTTTCTGGCAGTCCGGACTGAAAGGAATGTTCAGCTTCTGGGGGCAGCAAGAGGACGGGGTGTGGCAGGCTCCAATTACCGAGTGGGACGGTCAGGGGCAAGCCCTCTGGGCGCTTGTTAACCATTATGAATTCACTCGCGATAAGAAATGGCTCCGGACTGTCTACAGCAGCATTCGCAAGGGTGCTCTGTGGATCAAGACAGCCACTGAGCAGACAAAGACGAAGGGAATTTTTGGCGAAAAACCTGTTTACTACGGCCTGTTGCCAAAAGGAGAGGGTGAGGGAGTCGCAAATGGCGGCGGCGACTTTTTTACTTGCCATGACTTTTGGGCATTCATCGGACTCCGCCAGGCAATGCTGGCTGCTGCAGCGCTCGGCGAGAGCGACGACCTTGCATGGATGAAGAGCACCTGCGAGGAGTTCCACACGAATCTCATGGATTCGCTCAGAACGACATTTGAGCGAGTAGCCAATCGTCAATTCATTGCGGCCACTCCATATAATTCGACGTTGAGAAAGTGGGGCGCATTCTGGGCGCTGTATCCATGCAGGGTCCTCGATCCGCACGATCCCATGATCACCAGCACTCTGTCCTACGCAGAAAATGACAGCCTGGAGGATATTTACCACTTCAACCCCGGATTCGTTGAAGGAGAGGTGATGGTATGGCCCTACATTACTGCCGACTGGGCCATGTGTCATCTGTTGCGCGACGAAGTAAAAGAATTCCATCGTCTAGTAAACGGGATCGTAGCCCACGCTGCGCCTACAAATGTCTGGGTCGAAATCATAGAAATCAAGTTACATGTCGGATCGGGGGATATGCCCCACGGCTGGGCTGCAGCACAATACGTTTTGCTCCATCGCAACGCCTTGGTATACGAGAATCAAACGGACCTGGAGCTTTGCTGGGGCGTTCAACCAAAATGGCTCGGCGACGACGCGCGAATTGCTGTCAAGAAAGCTCCAACCAAATTCGGCGAGCTTGACTTTGAATTGAAGCGTTCCGGGTCATCCTTGCTTCTCGATTATCAGCTTAGGCCGAAGCCGGGGCATCCAACCGCCCAACAACTTCGTTTTCACATTCCCCGCCTCGAGGAGAAAATCACGTCCATTGTTGTCAATGGCAAAGCGCGGCCGTTGCTTCCGGAAGAATCGTCGATCCGCCTTGAAGGTGCATGATTTCATCAGAGGATAACTTGAACTTACCTTCAAAATGCGTAGCTGCTAACCGGCCGGTCCTGGAGAGTATTCAGCCGCGTATTTGTTGCGGTGCTGGGTCTGTGGGAATTGCCGCAGCGATTTCCACAGACTGGCATTTCCACGGTCTCTTTCGGCCGCCACCGACACTCAGGTGGCAGCCTCAGTCATGGCGCCTGTCCAGTCTTGCTCGAACTTGATAGGGCTGACGTAGTTAAACGTCGAGTGCATTCGTGTTCGGAGATACCAGAGCAGCCACGAGGGTGATATGTCGGACATTCTGAGAAACATACGTCAGCAAGCCACTAATCTCGCAAGTATTGCGGAGTACCTGCAGTCTGCCGGTGAAACGCAGCTCAGCAGAAGCGCTGCATTGATGCGCAGTTTCCGCCGAATCGCATTTGTAGGAGTTGGCGGCTCTCGGAATGCAGCACAGCCGGCCGCAATCTATCTTTCCAGATTCGGCATCGATACACGCGTCCTGGATGCGTCTGAACTCCTTTATTACGAGAAAGCTCCGCTCAATACAGCCCTCATCCTTGTATCCCGGTCCGGTCGAACAGCCGAGATGGTCCTGCTGGCTGAGAATCTCGACAGGGCCGGCATTCCGTATATTGCGGTCACCAACTCGGCGGACAGCCCGATGGCTGCCAATGCAGTCGTAGCGGGTCCAGTTGCTGGCGAAACAGACAACGGTATTTCCATACGGACTTACACAGGCGCAGTACTTACGCTCTTATATCTTAGTGCGGCGATGGTAGAAAATCTGAACATCTTGCAGGCGGAGATAGCTGCCATGCTGCCGAAGTTAGAATCCAGGATGGCTGAGTGGGAGATGGAAGATCTTCGCCTGAAGGATTCCACTTTTTTTGTTTCCTAGGCCGCGGATATTGTCTGAGCTGCGCTAGTGAGGCCGCTCTTCTGTTTCAGGAACTTGCTAGGCAACCCTCAAGTTGGTGCAACGGCGCTGAGTTCCGACAAGGGCCGATTGAGGTTCTCAGACGAGAACACGCTGTCTTCGTTTTTGCGCCGGACGGGCCGACTCGCAATTTGAACTCTGCGCTGGTTCAGGAACTCAGGAGTACCGGAGCTCGGGTCGTCGAGGTAGGACCGGCATGGGCGGACCTTCCTGAGCATCTTGCCGCGATCACTCAGATTATTCCGGCACAATTTGCGGCCTATCGGCTCGCCATGCAAAACGAAGGTAGACTTGGAGATTTTCGATTCGCTGCAGAGACGACGGAGAACGAATATGGCACCGCAATTGGAGGTTGAACGATTGAACGATTCCGTAAGTACTCCCTATGCTGCTGCGATCGATATCGGGGGATCGAACACGAAACTCTCCCTGGTTTCGAAGCACGGCCTGACTGGGGAAGGGATTCGGACATTTTCGACTCTGCGGACAACGGAACCTAACGAGCTACTGGCGATTTTAGTCAAGGAAGTCAAACGGCTTCAGTCCAACGGAATCCGCGCTTGCGGCGTCGGAGTTGCGGTACCGGGATTCATCAGCACAAATCGCGAAACTGTCGAGCTTTGTCCGAACCTGCCAGTGTTGGTCGGATACCCCTGGCGCAGTTCACTTACAGATCGTCTGGGGATTCCGGTAACGCTGGAAGTCGACGCCAATGCGGCCGCTCTGGGTGATTACCATTTCGGCGCTGGACAGTCTTTGGAAAGGCTACTAGTACTCTCGCTGGGAACAGGCGTCGGCGGCTCGATGCTGGTAGGGGGCCAACCACTGCGATTTACGGGAGGCTGCTGTGGAGACTTGGGCCATGTCTATGTAGGCAGCGATCGTCGCTGTTCGGCAGGATGCAAAGGCTATTTGGAATCAGTTGTCTCTGTACAGTCTCTCGGTGGTTCGTTAGCGGGCACTCGCAAGTTGATTAAGGCTGCTCAGTCTGGAGAGAAGCAGTCCATGGAGGTTTTTCGGCGCGCAGGACATTTCTTGGCCAGAGGCATTGCATCTATAGCGCCCATATTTCACCCGCAATTGGTGCTGCTTGCCGGCGGGATCGCAGAAGTGGGTGCACTCCTCACAGAGTCGGTCAACGAAGCACTCGCTGAGTATGTCGCGCCGTATTACAAGGTCACTATCGCGAAAGGGTCGCTGGGCGGATCGGCTGCTCTTGCCGGCGCTGCCGCCCATTTTGTTAAAAAATGACCACCGACCGAGACGAGCGCAATGGCCAACTGCGCTCCTATAGGGGTCGAAAAAAACGGGTGAAATCGTAAACTACGGAGAATTAGATGATTAAGAAAACAAACCGCTTCCGGCGACGCTCCATCCGTATTGCATTGTTGCAGATCAGCCTCATTTAAGTTGTTCATTCTAGTGGCGCAAAATCGTTTACGTATGTAACTCTTCGTTTTTCTGAAGTGACACCATTCCACTCATCGAGTCAAGCGATTGACGAATCATTCAAATTACGACAAGCGTCCTTCAGTATTGATTTCGCGAACGGAGCACGATTGTGCCCAGGGTTGGAGCGAGATAATCACTGCGCTGCGGGCATTCCCCAACGCCCGCCGGGATCGCGATCGAGTGTTACCGGGGCGTCCGCATCGAGCCCTTGCGGCGCGAGCTTGTCGTCGGCCTGGCGCCGGAACTGGTGCTTGAAAGCTCCAGCGCCCTGCTGCCCCCGCCAGCCATCGAAGCCAAATTCGCGTCCATGCTGGGCGATGATCCGGTCTTTGCCTACATTGAGCCGCACACACTCGGTGAGTTCTTCGATCCCGCCAAGGTCGAGCATGCCCGCCACGCCGCGGAAGTGGCTCTCACGGCATCAGGCGCGCGTGGGGAGAAGATGGTCAGCAGGGAACTTCGTGAACGGATCTTTCACATAGTTGCAGAGAATTCCACCTGGGGTGCGCCGCGGATTCATGGTGAACTGAATATGCTTGGTTTCGACATTTCGGAGCGAACGGTGTTGGGCTGGATGAGGAAAGCGCCGAAGAATCCTGAGCCGGCAAAGCGATGGGCGGCTTTTCTGAAGAACCATCGTGAGGCCATCGCAGCAATGGCCTTCTTCACCGTGCCGACACTGACCTTTGGCGTTCTTTATGGCTTCTTCGTCATTGCACATAACCGACGCCGAATCATCCACTTCAATGTGACCAAACACCCGACCAGCGCCTGGATCGTTCAGCAGTTGCGCGAGGCATCTCCCTATGACTCGGCTCCCAAATATCTGATCTTCGATCGCGGCGCAAATTTCAATCAAGAAGTTATCGACACGGCGAAGAGCTGCGGTATTCAGGCCAAACGGACCAGCTTTCGAAGTCCACGGCAGAATGATCGGCTCCGGTATTTCTGAACCAGTTTGAATGTTAGTCTTCGGCGAGAGTGAAGGGCCTGGAAAAACAGTACCAATCAGAAGGTTAGTTCTTGGCCTGTTTTTGGTTCAGCCAGATCGCGGCTAGCCGCAATCTGGCTGAAGCCTAAACCGGCCGATGACTAACTCTGGACTTGGTGCAGAAAAACTAGGCCCTTCACAAGTGCGCTACACTAACTCTCACACTGGCAAAAAAGATCGGGCAGACCATTGACGGTTTATGAGATTGCGTCAACGACGATTACATTCTTCAGCTCGACGCGCATGCAGAAGACGCTCGATGCACAGGAGATAACATTTGCGGGATCGCGAATTCACTGCGAAAAGCCACAGTAGAATCGTGTGCGAAGGTCTGTTAACATTCCACGGTGAATCCTCCCCAAGAACAGTGAAGGGATGAGCGTGAAAGCAATACTTTTGGTGATCATCGGTTGGAGCGCGATAACTGGATCGGCCGCAACGGCTTCAGTCCTCCCTGATGCCCTTGGCGCAGCGCACTGCAAAGCGCTGGAGAGCGTTGACTTTTCAGTTATCCAAGAAGCGCCTACAAAGGTGACACGGGCCAATCAGGTGGAACCCAGCGGTGAGGTGCCCGCTCATTGTCAAGTTGAGGGCTATGTCACCCCTAATGTCGGGTTTAACCTCCTGCTTCCGCTGTCCAACTGGAACGGCAAGTTTCTTGAGCGTGGTTGCGGCGGAGATTGTGGCTCTTCTTCGACATCGGATGTACTCGATCAGTGCAGCGATCCCTTGCGGCATGGCTATGCCTGCATTATTTCTGATATGGGCCACAAAGGTTGGGGTGGCCTCTGGGCTTACAACAATCTCCAGGCCCAAGTCGACTTCGGCTATCGAGGAGCCCACGTAACGGCCCTGGCGGGGAAAGCCATCACTGAATATTATTACGCCAAGGCGCCGAAATACGCTTACTTTACAGGCTGTTCTACCGGAGGCCGTCAGGCGCTGATAGAGGCGCAGCGCTTCCCATGGGATTTCGACGGCATCGTCGCAGGAGCTCCGTGGATCAATGACTCGGATTCCACCATGCAGTATGTGTGGAATGATGTGGCTTTGAGCAACAAGGATGGGAAACCACTGCTGAATCGCACTGACCTTGAACTCGTGCATGACGCTGCGCTTAGCAAATGCGATATGGACGATGGCGTTGAGGATGGCATCATTGGCAACCCACTTGCCTGCAATTTTGATCCTGGGGAGTTAGTATGTAAGTCCGAAAAGAATTCTAAATGCATCACTCGTGCTCAAGCTGATGCGGTGAAGAAGGTCTATTCCGGACCGACAACTTCAAAGGGCAAAAAACTATATACGGGAGGCTCCCCAATTGGCTCGGAGCTTGCTTGGGTGGATGTCAGTCTCAGCAATGGCAACGCCTGGGCGATTCCATATTTCCGGTACGAGGTCATGCCCGCTGCTGGACCGAATTGGCAGGAGAGCGATTTCAACTTTGATCGCGATTACAAGCGTTTCGGAGGCGGCGTGCAAGAATCGCTTTTGAATGCGGCAAATCCTGACCTGCGCAGGTTCAAGTCCGGCGGCGGCAAAGTCATTCTCTTTCAGGGCGGGATGGACTCCGACGTTGTCCCGGCAAATACAATAGATTATTACCAGACCGTGGAGAAAACCATGGGTGGCCGCGCTGCGACGCAGGAGTTCTTTAGGCTCTTCGTAGTCCCAGGAATGAAACATTGTGGTGGCGGGAACGGGGCATTCGCCATCGACTATCTGAGCTATTTAGAGAACTGGGTTGAGCGTGGTCAAGCGCCCGATTTGATGCTGGGCGCGCATGTAGAAGAGCCGATTACGAGTTTCCCGCTGTCACGGGATGACCACATATTGTTCACTAGACCGGTCTATCCATATCCGTTTCAAGCCAAATATAAGGGCTCCGGCGATCCCAATGATGCATCGAGCTTCCGGTCGGTTGAACCGTAGTGGTTTCGCTTGCGAATCTGTTCCATAGTTGACTGCGGTCTAATGGCGGTTCAATTAGCCAAGTTGGCCAGCTGCTATTTCATCATTGTCATTGATCCGAATTACATTTCTGCGCTTCGTTTTCGAAGCAATTTCAATTGCCGCCGCGCGAATATGAAAGAACTGTACCCGAAAGATGAGCGTTTAACCTGTCGGTAACAACCAACTTATATCCTTTGAAATCAGGATGTTGGTTTGCGTAACCTGTTTCCTGGGTGTTGCGTTAACTCAATGGAACTTCCCAACGTCGAGCTTATTCCCCCATCCTTTTCTGCGTTCACCACGATACGCCGAGAAGCTATTTTATGAAGCCGGAGTCGGGTGATCGAGCGTTCGGATTAGCTTGTGTATGTGCTGATCGGGAACGCAGGAATATAACATTCTAAGGGTTCGATCATGTCTGATTTGTCACGCCGGAATATCCTTGGTGCCGCCATTCTCTTTTCTGCTGGTCGGTTGCTACTCCAATCGCGTTTGGTCTTCGCTAAAGCAAGCCGTGTTGCGAACGGGATTTCCACTGCCCGCGAGGCTTCTAGCCAGGTGTCGTTCGACGATGCAGCAGAAAGTGTTTTCAACTACCTGGTCGCAAACGGCACCTGCAACCCGCCGAAAACGGACTTTTGGCGCAACCCTAAAGACTCAGGGTTGACTCCCGATCAAAACGGATGGCAGGGGACCCAGTCGATTCAAAGCGCGATCATCAACTACGAGGCCAGCCATCAACAGAAGTACCTGCGGGTGGTTCACGATTTTTCTGACTGGATCGAAGACACATACAGCGGGAAGGACAACTTGTCTCTCTGCCAAACTTGGCCAGGCTGGGACATGGTGAAACATGAGCCAATTGGGAAGCCGCCTTCTCACTTCTGTATCTGGTGCGATGATTCCGGTTGGGTGGTGAACCTGTACCTGCAGGTTTATCAGTACGCCGGGAAAGAGCGGTTTTTGAATATTGCCTACGAGACGCTGATCAATCTGGACAAGCAATGGGCAGTGGACTTTCAACGGAATTCCCGCGGTCTGATGTACTACGATCATCAGGACCGCTATTCGATCTACATGGCTGCTCAGATCATTGGCGCCTTGGGGCTATTCGATGCGCTGCGCACGGTGGATGCCCAGAAGGCGAACACCTGCCTGGCGATCGCATCGAAGTACTACAATTTTGTTGAGAATTATCTGCACAGCACCGGCTATGGGCAGCGGAACATCGCTGGAACCGAGTTCGGCGTTGCCCAAGATCTCTTCGAGGAGGAGTGCAACTTCGGAATGGGAGACAAGATACCTCCTGCAGACGCCGTGTGTACCTTTAAGCATGACTTGTTTACCTCGCCGCACATGATGATGACCGCAGCCTTCGCGATGTTCGAACAAGCAGAGAAGGCGGGAGGCGATATTAGCCAGGTCAACCCCGAATTCAGAGACTTTCGCGCCAGAGCCATTCGCGCAGCCGACGCATTCATCCACGTCTATCCGGAAGGCTACGTGGAACAAGCAGCCAGCGGTTCGGGCACAGTGGTGATGAATCTCTTCGACACTAACGTGAACGGCTTCGGATGCTACTGGTGGACCAAGTTTGTCGTTCCTTTGAATCCGAAGCAATACGGAGGAGTGATTCTCCGCACGGCGCGAGAGATTATCAGCGAACAAGGCACCGGTAATGTCTCGAGTCCCTGCTGGAATTCTATCAATTGCACATTCGAAAAGTCGCATTCTCCGTTCGGGAACAAGCCAGAGTGGGTGACCGTGCGACAGGCCGGTGCGACGAACATGATCGCCGCGGCAAGGTGGATTCAGCAAGCTCATCCTGAACTTCGGCAAAGCGCAATCGCAGACTTGAAATCCTGAAAGGCTTCGCGTGTCCGCGCTCGGCTGTTTATCCGCAATTTAGGTCGGAAGCCGGCCGGATCGAACAGCAGGCGAGACAAACGCCGTATGCCAGTTGGTAATCTCTTGACATATTGGCAGGCATATAACACATCTATGAGGAGATTCTCAGTTGAGGGAGCAAGGGCTACATCCCCGGTTAAATGCACACTGGGCTACCGGGACAGACCGGGTAGAAAACCATGGCGCTAAGAACATACCATGACGACATTGCGCCACCATCGAGAAGAATAAAGATCTTAATCTCCTTGAGTGGTCTTATCCACGTTTGAAGCTGTGGCATGAATGACGGTTTCGCGACCGCGGCGATATTTGGGCGCCGACGAATTATCTGGTCTACGAGGGACTCAATCGCTACGGCCAGGATGAGACAGCGCTCGAATTCGCGGGCAGACCTGTCACGATGATGGTTGACGGCCACGCTACAAAACTCGTGATGACAGAAGGCGGAGCGATGATCGTTACGATTCCAGCAGGCAAGCACAGATTCTCAAGAATCTGGAATCGACCAAAAGAGAACCAAGAGAGTCATTGATTAGAGGGCCGAGAATTGGCCGGTTTTAATGCTGTGTAACGTCTAAAGTCTTTGAGATAAGGGACTGAAAAGTGCGACCCGGAAACAATCGTTACGGATTCACGTAAATGGCGCCAGATCGAACTCCAACGTATACCGACAGAATTCGAGGAGCTTCAAATGCATCAGAGAAGCCGGTTCGTTTATTGCATCATTTTGATAGCACTGCTTGCAATCGTGCCACAGGTTGGGGCGCAATTGATTGGCGTAACTTTTCCCGACTACCGATCCGACGTGCATGGAAACACATCTATTCACGTGAACGCACCTGGATATCGCAGCCCTCTCGACGTGAAGAGCTGGTTGCCAGGCGCCAAGTACGGTTCTGATTCAAACGTGGCTGACGTATCACTGAATAGCGATGGCGCCGGAGCTTTTAATTTTCCGGCAGATCGGTATCCACATGGGCCAATTACGGTGCGCATCTCCGGTGCGCGTATTTCCGATGACTACGTCGATACTTGCTATCTTCAGCTCTATAATACCGGCGGGGTTTCCTGGAACGAGGGTATACCCAAAACTAACCCGCCGGGGGCGGCAGGTATGTCGTTGGTGTTTGAGGATGACTTTAATGGCCCTATTTCCATCTCTGGTACTGGCTACGGAACACGATACGGAGCCCACAAGCCTGATCGCCTCGATTTCAGCCAGATACCCTTTGTCGATCCTACCCCGGATGGGCCGTTCTTCCAGCGCGATACTTATCTGCTCATCCGCGCCGACGCGCTGCGAAATACGACCGGCTTGATTTCATCTGTTAATTCACTTGACGGCACAGGCTTTACCGTAAAGGCTCCGTATTACATGGAGTGCCGCTTCATTGCTCCAGACGCGATCGGCACTTGGCCGGCGTGGTGGACGATGACGGATGATTTCAAGAACGGCAAATGGGGCGAAAAGACTGACGAGTTGGATATCCTCGAGGCTTACGGCGGCGACGGCCCCAAGAGCCCCAATGCGCCTACAGCGTACATGGTTACTCCGCATATGTGGGGATATCAAGCCCCTGGAATCGTCGACAAAGTCAATCCTATCGATATGCGTAAAGTCGGCGGCGGCGGGGGCTGGGCCGCTACACCACACACATATGGATTGCTGGTGAAACCCGATAAATTTGTGTTCTATCTCGATAACATCGAAGTACTTAGAATACTCGCTTCGCCTCTCGCCGTAGAGGATCCAAACTATTTCATGGTTAATCTCGCGACCGGAGGAGGTTGGCCCGTAGATCTCTCCCGTTACGGCAATATTGTGGATATGTATGTGGATTACATCAGGGTCTATCACTAGGTGGATTGGGCTGCGGGCGCTGCGACGTTGAACACGAACTGCGTGTAAGGACGGATGATGATAAGAAAGAACTGGAACAATGCCAATGACGTGAGAACGATGGTCCTTCGAGTATTTTGCCTGTTACTGGGGTATTTTCTGTGCAGCGGGAGTGCCTCTGGCCAAGCTATTGTTTGAAGGGCCTGGACAAGGGAAACTACAGTTTCGCCGAGGTTCCGGGAAGCCTAAATTACTATTTCATCGATAACTTCACGACCTACGCGCTGGTGCCGATTTCAATGGCCCTCCAATCATACAGCGATCATATTATTCCTCTTCCTGCGATTCCGGCGGAGTGGAGAGAATTCGCCTTTTACGACCTGCAGGCCGAAGCTGGATTCCGCGTCTCGGGGGAGATGAAGGACGGTCAGGTACGCTGGGTTTCGTATTGTAATGGTGACAAGGAGCTGCTGCGCAAGAACGACGACAGTCCGGAAGGGATCAAGCAGGGCAGGGTCGGAAGCAGCATTTTGCGATCGATATAGTAAGTAAGCGTTCGAAGTTCCCATCTTGACCGGGTGGCGGTGTTTAAGGCGGAAGTGTCCACTTATTTCTAAGTGGACACTTGTTGAGTGTGTCTAAGCGGCTTGGGAAGAGTCGGCTTGAAGTGAGGCGGCGATCTTCCAGGGCAGCAGTTCCTGGATGCGGTTGATCGGATGTTCGGCGATCGTCGCCAGAACCGTTCGCAGATAGAACGCCGGATCGAGCCCATTGAGCTTGGCTGTCCCAATGAGGCTGTAGAGCGATGCGGCTCGCTGGCCGCCGGAATCAGCTCCCATGAAAAGGTAATTCTTCCGTCCAATCGCGACGGCACGCAACGCTCGCTCGGCGGCGCTGTTATGTGTGCCTTGATAAGGTGCATTTTCCTCCCCGGTGCAAATCCGGGCCGGCAAACTCTCGCTCCAGCCGGAAACACTCGGGGCGGGTCAAGAGGCGACGAATGACCTGAAGCACTTCGAGAAAAGGTCCCCTCGGGGGATTAGTGGTCCATGCGGGCTGCAACGTGAGTGAACGTCGAGCAGGCCTCGAAACAGCCAATGTGGGAGCCGACCCGCCATAACTTTGGGGAAGGCCGATGTCGTCGATGAAGCGAGCGAGAAACGCAGTCGGTGATTCCACCGGGGTAGTGACGGCAGCACGCGTGGGAGATGGAAGATGCGCAACAAGGGAAGTCTGCGACCGTGAGCCAGACTCAACGATGAACCCGTGAGGGCCAGCATCGGCGGACGCAGATGGCGGAGGGGCTTGTAGTACCGCTGAAGCCGGGTAATGTCGGTGGAGGGAAGAGGCCCTGACCTGTTTCAGTGAGCAAAGCAGCAGAGAGCCAGGTGATTGACGATGAGTCTAGGAACGCCGAATACGGTTGAGACGCTGCAGACCTCGCTACAAGCGAAAGCCAAGGCTGAACCTGCCTATCGCTTCTACTCGCTGTGGGACAAGGTCTGCCGCGAAGATGTCCTTGATGAAGCCTACCGACGTTGCCATGCGAATGCAGGTGCGTCAGGAGTGGATGGGGAAATCTTCGATCAGATCGATGCTCACGGAGTAGATCGATGGTTAGGGAAGCTGCGGAGGGAGCTGGTTGCGGGAACATACGCGCCTATGCCCCTTCTGCGTGTATGGATACCGAAGAGCAACGGAGGTCAGAGACCGCTTGGCATCCCGACCATCCGCGACCGTGTGGTTCAGATGGCCGTGGTGCTGGTGATCGGGCCGATCTTCGAGGCGGATCTGCTGCCACAGCAGTACGGATTTCGTCCGGGGCTCGATGCCAAAATGGCTGTCCGTAGAGTCTTCTGGCATGTGACGCAACACTGGAGACAGGAGGTGGTGGACGCAGACCTGCACGACTACTTCACCTCGATTCCACATGCTCCGTTGATGCGTTGTCTGGAGCGAAGAATCGCAGACGGGCGGGTGTTAAAGACGATAAAGCGCTGGCTGACTGCGCCTGTCGTCGAGAACATCTCTGGTCGGCGAATCCAGACCGCCGAAGCACGAAGGAGGAAGCGGGGAACGCCACAGGGCGGTGTGATATCGCCACTGCTGGCCAACCTTTATTTCCGTCGTTTCCTGCTGGCATGGCAACTTCATGGCCACCAGGAACAACTCGATGCCTACATCGTGAACTACGCTGACGACTTCGTCATCTGTTGCCGTCCGGGTAATGCCGAGGTGGCGATGACAAAGATGGAAGCGCTCATGATGAGACTTGGGCTGGAGGTGAACAAGGCCAAGACTCGCATCGCCCGATTGCCCGAAGAATCGTTTGATTTTCTGGGGTACACAATCGGTGGCTTTCATGGGAAGGAAGGGCGCATCTATATCGGCACCCGGCCATCCAAGAAGGCTGTGCGAAGTCTGCTCATGCGTATCCATGAACGGACGGCGCCTCAGTGGTACGCGGATACACCTCTGGGTACGGTGGCACGCCTCAGCACGCTGTTACGTGGCTGGTGCGGCTACTTCAATCAGGGGCCGGTCATGGCTACTCGTGAGCGGATCCGTCGATACACCGAGGTGCGACTCCGTCGCTGGTTAATGCGCCGATCCGGATTTACGGGCACCGGACTAAAACGGTTCCCGGCCAAGCATCTCCACGAGACCCTTGGTCTGTACGACGTCCGGGTCACGCGTCGTGACTTGTCGAATGCGAAGGCTTGATGAAACGGGGGTAAGCCGGATGCGGGAAATCTGCATGTCCGGTTTGATGAGCGGGATGTGGAAACGGGGCATGGTCGGGATACTGAGGCACCGGCAACCGAAAGGACCGGAAACAGCTAGGCCCAGCCTAAACAACCGCGCCACATCTCGACTCGACCGATTTCCAACAGACCATCGTCGACGTAGCGTGTCAGAGCACGCCAGTGCGAGAGCGCGTACCGGATCGCGCCCGCGGTCTCGCTCTTGGTGGAGAGCGAACGAAGCGTTTTCTCCATCCAGTGGTGAAGATCATCGAGTAGCGGCCTGGCGCGAGCCTGGCGTACCGAGCGACGAAACTCTGCGGGTTTGCCGCGTATATCTTCCTCGATTCCGTACAGTGCCCCGATGCGGACCAGAGCTTCGGTTGTAGTCGGCGAGGCATGGACCACATGGATGTCGTGGAACTTACGCCTTGTGTGTGCCCAACACGCGACTTCGTAAATGGCGCCATCGCCGTACAGATGATGAAAACCGGAATAGGCGTCAGCCTGCAGGGCGCCCTTGAAGTCCTTCAGATGCCGTCGCGGATGTTCACCCTTACGATCCTCCGAGTAGACGAACCACACCGCCGGAGTGGTTGAATAGCCTGCCGGCCGATCATCACGCACATACGTCCAGAGTCTGCCGGTCCTGGTCTTGCCATTACCGGGAGCAAGTACCGGAACCGGCGTGTCGTCAGCGTGGATTTTGGATGCTGCCAGAACATGCTTGCGGATCTCATCGACCAGCGGAGCAAGCAGCTCACTGGCGGCGCCCACCCAGCCGGCCAGTGTCGAGCGGTCGAGATCGACGCCCTCACGGGCATAGATCTGCGACTGGCGGTAGAGCGGCAGGTGGTCACCGTACTTCGAAACCAGCACATGAGCAAGCAGCCCTGGTCCAGGTAGGCCACGTTCGATCGGACGCGCAGGCGCAGCCGCCTCGATGACATGTTCGCAACCTGCACAGGCGAACTTGGGCCGCACATGGCGAATCACCTTATAGGTCGCCGGGACGCGCTCCAGTTGTTCGGAGACATCTTCACCAAACTTGCGCAGCGCACCGCCGCAATCCGGGCAGCAGCTATGCGGGGGAAGGTGGGTGATGACTTCACGCGGAAGATCTTCTGGAAGAGGCTTGCGTGCGGGGCGGGGACGACGCTTCGAAGCTGTCGAAGTCGCGGGAGGTTGCACCGCTTCAGCTGCATCCTCTGCAGCTTCTTCTGCGGCTCGTGCGGTCTCCAGTTCTTCGAGCCGGAACTCAAGCTGCTCCAGTTCCCCGGTAAGCTTCTCGCTCTTCCTGCCGAAGATCATCCGCCGGTACTTCTCGATAACCAGCTTCAGATGTTCGATCTCATGTGTGTTCGACATGAGTTCCTTGTGCTGTTCCACAGACTCGCTATGCTTGGCGATCACCAGCGCCTTCAACGCTTCTGGACCGAGCCCGTCGAGGTCAGGCAAGGAAGCAGGAACCATGACCGCAGTATGCCACGAAACAGGATAGAAATCATCCACAAAACCCGCATGGATACAGGGGAATCACGCTTGTCACTTACACCGCAATCTCCGGCGTCCATGTCCTCCGCGGACGACGCCAATCGATGCCTTCCAAGAGCATCGAAAGTTGCGCACGAGTCAGACATACGGTTCCTTCGGTAGCTTGAGGCCAGATGAATCGTCCTCGCTCAAGACGCTTGGCGAACAGACATAGCCCGTCGCCATCGAACCAGAGAACTTTTACGATGTCGCCGCGGCGCCCTCTGAAGACGAAGACATGACCCGAGAACGGCTGCTCGTTGAGCACGGTCTGCACTTGCGCGCTCAGGCCGTCAAAGCCGCGCCGCATGTCGGTGACGCCGGCGGCGATCCATATCCTCGTACCGGTGCGGAGTTCGATCACTTGCGCAAACTCTCAAGGATCGTTCTCAGCAGTGCCGGGTCTGCGCCGCTCTCCACGCTGATCATGGCCCGGCCTGGAAACTCGATGTGAATCGCGCCGCCTGCCGTCGCCTGTTCCTTCGCTCCTGGCTTAACTATCTCGTTGGCCGTCTCACTCGGAGTGGACAACGAAACAGGAAGAAGCGCCGTCGATCCAGCAACGGGTTCGAACAGTTCGCCCCTCTTCAACTCACGGCGCCACTTGAACACCTGGTTCGCGTTCACGCCATGGGCCCGCGCCACCAGAGCTACACTCGCACCCGGCTCGAACGTAAGCTCCGCAATCCGCCGCTTCTCTGATACAGATCGAAACCTGCGAACGCGGCGTGCAGTCCCCTCCGCCTCAACCATGAACACATCGTCAGACCCAAGCCGCTAAAGATGCCAGAGGGGAAAACCGGACGCTTACTATAGTAAGGAATAAGAACAGAGAGGAAACGGCCGCTCAATCGCGGCATTCACAACCTGCACGAGCGAGCTGTGCACGCCGCTGGTAGCGCAATGACGCCGGCGGCTCAGGATTAGGAAAACTGCCCGACAGCGCGAAATTTATAAATGGCAAAAACGCGAACCTGCGGCTTAGTTTATCTTTGCGCTGTTTGAGTTTTTAGCCAAACTCAACGCGTCACTGCTTCGACGGGGTTCCACCAGCGACGGAAACCAGCGCTCCAATATACGTTGCAGATTATTCGGTGATGCGGAGTTTCACCAATTCAGTGGCGAGAGGAACGTCATTTGCTACTTTCACACGGAGCAAGGCTTCAAAAGATTTCATATCCGTACCAGGCTGGATATTGAGCCGACGTAGAAGATCTTTAACGGAATCGGAGTCGCATACGTAATCAGTCGCAGCCTGAGTGCCTACCGTCGATGCACCCGCAAGAATGAGGATCCACCGCGTACGGTCGAGTCCATGTGTCAATGTGATGACTGCGTAGTCGAGATCCATGGGACGCGATACAGCGGTGGGAAGGTATTCGCCGTTCTCACCCGCATGCGGCTGCAGATCAACGACGCCCTCAACCCAATCATCATGCCCTGTCTTCAGCAGTCTGAAAACGAAGCCGCTGCTGTGCGGAACTTCGCCCAGCGTAAGATTCTCTGTTGGACTGCCCACGAAAATCAGATTGTTTTTGCGGGCATCGTCGAGAGTAAACAGGCCGCCTCGCTTAATTTGGAATTGTCGTCCCGAGCGAACGAACAGACCTTCGAGTTCTTCCACTCCCATCACTTCGCCAATTCCGGTATAGTGCTGCGAGATTAGATCACGAGAGTCTTTAGATGGATCGTAATAGCGCATTCCTGTAATGGGGCTCCCGACAAACTGTGCGTTGCTGAAAACCACGAATGGGACCTCGGAGCCCTGGAGAAATGGCCTCCAGAAGGTTCGCAGACTCGCAAGGTCAGCCTGGGCTATTTGACCGTTTGCCGGGTCGAACGACCCCGATGGCCGATGAAAAACCGAGATCAGGACGCCGCCGGCAGCGAGAACGCAGATGAGGACGGGAACGCCGACTAGCAATAAGAGCCGCACCCCGGTCCGTGCCGGTTTCGCGGAAGCGGACGGGGTGTCTATCTGTGGTAGATCTGCGGCCGCAGTAACATCTCGCCGCCGAAATGAGAGGGCATAGCCGCCTTTGGGCACTTCAATTTGGATTAGGTCCTCTGCGCCCACGGTTTGGTAGTATTCCGCGAGCTTCGAACGGAGGCGACCCATCTGCACGCGGACCCCCGAGTCGGCCTGTGGGTCAAAATCCATTCGGCGGCCGAACACCTGCGTTGCAATCTCGTACTCCTTCAGATGCTCTTCAGGGGAATTCACTGTGTGTTGTGCGAGAAACTGTAACAGCTTACAAAGAGCCTCACTTCCTGAAAGAAACGGACTCCGCACCAGGCGGTCGACCTCTTTGAGGCAAACCTGCGGGTCGATAGATCCGGCTTTTTCACTTTCCTTCTGGTGAGCGTTTAACATGTCGGTAACAACTGACGTATCTCCTTGCAAATAAAGCGGTTAGTTTGCGCAACCTGTTTCCTCGATGTAGTGTTAACGCGATGAGACATCAATGGAACTTCACAATGTTGAGTTCAGTCCTCATCCTTCTTTGCGTTCATCAGGATACGCCGCGAAGCTACCTCAAGCAAGCCGGAACTCGTTGATGGGACCATTCGGCCAAGCTGATGAAGGTGGTTAATCCGGAACATGGAGTCTTGAGAAAGATGCCGTAGTCAATGGAATTGGAAATGGTATTGGCATGACTTTCCACGCAGGGACGTCCTGTGCGAGGTCAAAACACGCCGAAACTGACATCGAATGTCCGTGAGAGTACTCAGAATAAACCGCCGCGGGCCAAAACTCATTAGATCCGACAAGGCGGGTTGCAACCAAATATCAAACTGACCGGTAACGGTTGAGAAAGGTCAAGTGATGCGAGGAATCCGAATCAAATTCTACGGAATGCTGTTCGCACTGCTGTCGATTGGAATTCTGGCACACAGCCAAACCGACCGCGCTACGATCACAGGGACGGTCAGCGATCAGGCGGGTGCGGTATTACTGGGCGCCACCGTAACAGTGACGAATGCCGACACAAAAGTAGTCGTCAAAACCCCCACAAACGAAGATGGCGTTTACAACATACCCAGCTTGCCTATAGGTATCTATACGCTCGAGGTAAGCCACGAAGGCTTCAAGACCTACACTCGTACTGGCATTTCGCCTGTGGCGGGCCAAGTCATTACAGCCAATGTCCGCATGGCGGTCGGTACGGCATCTGAGACGGTCACAGTAACTGGGACGCCTCCATTGGAGGTGCAAGACGCCACCGAGGCGATGACCATGGAAACGAAGGCCATCGAGGAACTGCCGCTGGATGCCCTCAATGGCCGAAACGCGATCAACCTCCTGTTTTCGACGGCGCCGGCAGTGACACTCACGCAACCGCTCTACGCCATCGGGACGCAAGCCTTCTTTTCAATCGCTGGCGGCGAGGAATTCTCCAACTCCATCTCCATCGACGGAACGAATGCCACCTCAGGAAACCAAGGAATGGCGGTCACTCCCGGGCAAGATTCCCTCCAGGAGATGCAACTTCAAACAAACGTGACGGACGCGGAACTCAGCCAGAGCGGCGGCGGATCGATTGTCTATGTCCTCAAGTCGGGCACCAACAAGTTTCATGGCACCGCGTTTGAGTTCCTCCAGAATGAAGATCTCAACGCCAATCTATGGACAGACAATTACTTTTTATCGCAGTGCGCATCCGGGGATACCGCTTGCCGGAGCGCAAATAGCCGCGCTAAGGATCGGTTTAACGATTATGGAGGCAGTGCCGGCGGCCCCATTTGGAAGAATCATTCCTTCATCTTCGGCGACTACGAGTATTACAATGCAACGGATTATCGGAAGAATCCCACTGGGCAAACGATCCCACTCCCGCAGATGGTCACCGCCAGTAACGGATCTTACGACCTCAGCCCGTTGATGACGATGGGCGCGAACCAAGGCAACATCCCAAATCCCAACGGTAGTGGCGCGTGGATCAACCCTTGCACTGGCAATCCTTACCAGTATGGGCAGGTCTTCGATCCCTCGACAGTCCAGACGGTCGGCGGAGTAACCTGTGCCACGCCATTCCCCGACAACCAGATTCCCACAGGCAGGGTCAGCGCGGCCTCCCAGAAGATAGCCGCGTCCCTCGCAACCTATAAGCCCACTGTCAACCGCCTTATAGGCGGAAATTACCCAACGTATACGGCCGGTCAAACACAATTCTATAAGCGAACTTTCGACATCAAGCTCGACCACAATTTCTCTGATCATCATCATTTCAGCGGCTCCTACGACTGGCAGACGGGCGCTCAGGTCTATCCAGGAGGATTGGAAAGCGGACCGCTTGGCGGCCTCTTTGAATTCCTGGACGGAGTCGACGAGATGGCACGGGTAATTGACAACTACACAGTTTCGCCGACGCTCAGCAACACCTTCTCAGTTTCATGGAACCACCAATCGAACCAGCAAGGGCCGTACGGTTTCGCTAACCCCACGGACTATGGTCTCCCCCCTACGCAAAAGGGTTTTCCGGCCGTCAACTTCAATGGCACCAACAATGGAATCGGTGGCTATACGGGCTATGGCCAGGGCTGGGATCTCTACTTTTTCTATAACACCTACAACTACGCAGACACGGTGATGTGGCAGAAGGGCCGGCACAGTGTCAAATTCGGATGGCAGTGGACGGCAAACCAGCTGAATGCCAGTAGCGACCATAACGTAAACACCACTTACACGTTCAATAGCACGACGGGCACCCCACCCGATCCGGGCTTGGCGCAACTTGTGGGAAGCCCCTTTTCCTCGTTCTTGCTCGGGGACGTATGGAACGGGTCCATTGCTCCGAAGAACTCTGAGAATCCGCGCCAGAAGACAATGGGGCTCTTTGTCCAGGACGACTTCAAAGTCAATCCGAAGCTCACATTGAATCTGGGTCTCCGCTGGGATCTCACCCTGCCTGGCCATATGCCGAACGGTTCGTGGGAGAACTTCGACATCAACAGCACCAACCCGAACTGGGCTCCATATAAAGGTGCCTGGGCCTTCGCGAATTCCGGCACCTCCTTTGAAAGCAACGTTCCACTCTACCAGTTCGGTCCCCACTTGGGGGCGGCCTACTCGATTACGAAGAAACTCGTAGCCCGCGCATCCTACTCGTTGAACTATGTGCCGCTTAGCGCCTTCACCTCCGGCGGGGCCGACAACGGCTATTTCGGATCCCAGAACCCGCTGAACGCAGCCTCAGCGGTGGCTCAAACCACTGTGCCCACCGGCTATGCATTCAACTGGGATAATGGATTCCCTGTTCAGCCGACAACACCACCGCAGAACATCTCTTCCACGTCTTTCGGAGACGCATCAGAATTGATCTATATAAACCCGAATGTGCTGAAGCTGGGCCGGTCCAACACGCTCTTCGCGGGCACTCAATATGAGCTCGCGAAAAATGTGGTCCTGGATACGCGCTACACCGGCAACTTTGGCAGGGGACTGCACGACTATGCGGCCGGTACCGACGTCAGCTGGCCCAATTGGAACGTATACAACGCCTTGTTGCAAAGTGGTCAGATCGACTCAACGGTCGGCAGCCCAGCCGATGCGGCGAACATTTCGTCGATTGCCGGGACAACTGTGCCGTATCCATTCGCCAATTTTTCGGCGCCGGCGTATGCAGCCATCGCACCCTATCCGCAACTGGCCCAATATGGTTACCGTGCGGAAATAATCGGCGATTCTGCATACAATTCATCAAGCGACTATAACGCGTTCATTGCGGAAGTGAAGATTCGCAACACGCACGGGCTGTATGTGGACTGGAGCTACGTGATCTCTAAGTTCACATCGAATGGGGCTTATCTTGCTGGCGGTCCGCCATCTAACTTCAGCAATCAGTGGACCTCGAACCGCCAGAGTCCCAACGATACCTCGTGGTGGCCGGTTTCGACCGATCAGAGGCAGCTTGCCAAGGGCTACCTCACTTATGATCTGCCCTTCGGACTTCATCGCAATTGGTTGAACCAGTCAAGTACGTTGAACTATTTGGTGGGTGGATGGACACTCGGCTACTATGGCGCTTATGGCAGCGGTACGCCGATGGGTAGTATATTGTCTCAATATCAGTTGCCGTATTACCACGCTGGTCAACAGCGCGCCTTTTTCGCCAACGGGGCCAACTCCAGCAACATGAAAAACCACTTCCGTGGACACTTTAACCCGGGTAACCCTATCGACCCCGGCAATTCAGATTTCGATCCCAGTGCATTTGCCAGCGGAACGAATACCTCACCATTTGGCGACTCCCCGATGTTGTTTAACCATTGGCGCTGGAACACAACTCCGGCTCAGGAGAATATCAGCATCGTCAAACACTTCGGCTTTTTGAAGGATGGGCGCATTCAAGCCCAGGTGCGGGGAGAATTCTACAACGCGTTTAACCGTCACTACTTCGATCCCCCGAACTTGGGCCTTAGCACCGGAGCGGGATCAACATTCGGGTATGTGACTGGATTAGCAGGCAATCAACGTGTGGGGCAGCTTGCTTTCCGAGCTGATTGGTAATCTGACTCTTGCATGCACGGGTGAGTATCCTCGCCCGTGCGTATTTTCGTTCAAGAATTCGAACTGCCCATCAAGTTGGATCCGTGGTATAGCTCTGGGCCTCGAGGCCTTTTGCTCCGCTGCGGCGCGGACGACATGCTCATCGGGTTTGAGTCCCCTAGCATACGCGATACTAGTTAGAGAAATACCGAGCCAATATACGTCATGAGAAATCGCATCAGCCGACGCGACTTCGTAAAACTGGGAACAGCCGCGACTCTCAGCCGAGGGTTCGCCTTCGCAGGTGAGCCCGCTCCGGCAGAAGAAGTTTTCAGTGATCGGGCCAAAGAAGCTGGAATTGATTTTGTGCATTTCAACGGAATGTCAGGCTCCCTTTATTATCCCGAAGCGGTGGGGTCGGGGGTCGCGCTTTTCGACTATGACAACGATGGCGATCTGGACATCTTTCTTGTTCAAGGCGCGATGTTGGGACCTCACGACCTAAGCCAGGCTGTATTTCATCCCCAGTTGCCGCTGCGCGGCCGGCTCTACCGCAACGATTCAGTCCGCAACGCCGACGGCACTTGTACGCTCAAGTTCGTTGACGTAACGGAAGAAAGCGGAATCAGAGCCCTGGGATATGGAATGGGTGTTACGGCTGCGGACTTCAATAACGATGGCTGGGTCGATCTCTACATCACGAATATTGGCCACAATCAGATGTGGCGCAACAACGGAGATGGAACGTTTACCGATGTCACAGCAGAAACCGGCACCGACGTTGTTGGATGGACCTGCAGCGCTGCTTTCGTTGATTATGACAACGATGGCTGGCTTGATCTGTTCGTTTGCAACTACATCGATTTCAGATTTACCAAGATGCTCAAATGCCTCTCACCCAGTGGGGCTCAAGATTATTGCGGACCCAAGTCATATAATCCTTTACCCAATCACCTTTTCCGTAATCGTCGCGATGGTACGTTTGAAGACGTAACGTCCAGTTCGGGAATCGGCAGTGAGTTTAATGGCGCGCTGGGAGTAGTCTGTGCGGATTTCAACCGCGACGGATGGATCGACCTGTTCGTGACCAATGACGGTCGTCCCAATCAACTGTGGATCAACCAGCATGACGGGACCTTCAAGGAAGACGCGCTAACTGCAGGCTGCGCTCTGAACAGAGATGGAAATTCGCAAGCCGGCATGGGCGTCGATGCCGGCGACCTGCTGGGCCACGGCTATGAAGATATCGTGATAGGCAATCTTACCGGGGAATACGCATATCTGTTTTCTAACAACGGCAAGGGATGGTTCGATGATGTTTCCTCCGAGAGCGGTATCGCTCTCGCAACCCGGCGCTACACTACATTCGGTCTGGGCATGTTGGACTATGATAACGATGGGTGGCTGGACCTGTTCTTGGCCAACGGAGCAGTGACGACCATAGAAGAACAGGCCCGAAAGGGTAGCCTGTATCCGCTCGCTCAATCCAACCTACTGTTGCACAACAACGGCAAAGGACGATTTGAGGACGTTAGCAGCCGTGCGGGAAGCGTGTTTTCCCTTTTGGAAGTGAGCCGTGGCGTGGCGTTTGGCGACATCGACAACGACGGAGGCATGGACATCGTTGTAGTAAACAATAGCGGTCCCGCGCGCCTCCTGATGAATAATATTGGACATCGCAAGCCGTGGATAGGATTTCGGATGGTGGGTGACAAATACCATCGTGACATGCTGGGCACGCGAGTTGCTGTTTTTCGGCGTGACGCGCCCACGCTTTGGCGGCGTGTCCACTCCGATGGTAGTTATTGCTCTTCAAGTGACCCGCGGGTCTTGTTTGGACTGGGCAATGCTCCGGAAATCACCAAAGTTCAGGCCCACTGGGTCAGCGGACGGGTCGAAGAATGGACCGGCCTGCCGCTGAGAAAATACACCACGCTGCGTGAGGGCACCGGCACGACGACATCTAAGCCATGACCAGAATCCAGCATAAAATCGTTGCGGTATTGCTCGCGATAGTCGCGGCAAGTGGTGTCATCCATTCGGATTTCTCTGCGGCGCAGAATGCACCTTTGCGTCCATCCGACAGTCGGATTGATTTGTTGGAAATTCCTCAACCTGACCTTAGTCGAGCCGACCCGCCGGTTCTGGAACAAATCCAAGCCGCGCAGGCGGCGGTGGCGGCCGTCATATCTCAGACCGGTGCCACCCGTGCTCGCCGGGCCCTGTCTTTTGGCAAGCTCGGACAGACCTACCAGGCCTATGGCTTCGACGACGCTGCACTGGCCTGCTACACGAACGCCGCGCGCCTTGACTCTCAGTCTTTCCGCTGGTCTTACTACCTAGGCTATCTGCACCAATGGAATGGGAACGCCGAGGCCGCGGTTGTCGACTACAAGCGTGCCCTGACTCTCAAGCCAACCGATAATCCGACCCTGTTGCGTTTGGGGAACCTGGAACTCACGTTGGATCACCCTGACGCGGCCAAGCTGTGGTTCGCCAAAGCGATGGCTCAGCGAAATTCCTCAGCCACCGCGTTGACCGGATTGGGCAAGGTGGCATTAATCGAGCACCAGTATGGCGAGGCAGCGAAGTATTTCACCCTGGCGCTAGCCCGCGAACCTCAAGCCTCCAGCATTCACTATCAACTTGCCATGGCATACCGTGGTATGGGCGATCTTGATCACATGAAAGAGCAACTGCAGGCTCGCGGCAACGTGGAACCTACCGTGCAAGATCCTTTGCTGGACGAGATCAATGTACTGAAACGGGGTAAGTCAGGGCTACTGGAACGTGCCGGCGCAGCCATGCACGAAAACCGCTTTGCCGACGCGATTGCCCTGTACGGTCAACTGGTTCGCATGGACCCCTCCGAGCCGATCGCCTACACGTATCTGGCGATCGCCCTGGCTAGGTCCGGCAAACCTGACGAGGCGCTGAAGCAATACGCGCAGGCTCTGCAACTTGACCCGAGTAATGCCAGCGTTTATTGCGATATCGGCGCATTGCTGATCGAGGCCAGGAAGGAGGACCAAGCCGTTGCTCAATTCGAACGGGCGCTCCAATTGGATCCGGGATTCGTAACCGCTCACTATCAGCTAGCCAGTCTTCTTATGCGGGAGAAAAAGGATGCCGATGCCGAGCGGGAATATGGAATCGTCGTTTCGCTCGAACCGCGGAACGGATTTGCCCGATTGATGCAAGCGATGGCTGCGGTGCACGCGGGCTCGTTCGCTCGGGCCCGGGCGCTGCTTGAGCAAGCTACTGCGGCATTGCCGGCAGATGCAGACATTGCGAACGCGCTAGCCAGGCTGTTGGCCGCAGCTCCCGATCCGGCCCTGCGCGATGAAAGTCGCGCGTTGCGTATTATCGAATCTCTCGTGAAAAATCAGGAGGGCGACTCCTTAGAAGATGGGATCACTCTCGCCATGGCTCTCGCCGCGGTGGGACGCTATCGGGAGGCTGCAGCCTATCAACAGGCGATTATCCAGCAGTTAGAGGCGTCTCGACAATACGGTCTCACGCGTCCTTTACGCCAGGACTTGGCTCGCTATCAACAGGGCAAACAATGCAGCAGACCTTGGGCCAGCGATGATCCTATTTTCACTCCGGTTCCTAGTAAGGCTGAACCCCCGATGGAACCGAAAAGGATGATCGTGAGTCATTAGGGAATCTCTGCACCGATTTGTGATTTTGAGATGACGTACCAGGGCGCGAGTTGTGGCGCATTCTCAAACAATAAACCGGTCGCAAACTACTCGACAGCGCCACCGGAGGCGACCGCGGATTCTACGGCTTTGTTCCGATTGCGATCAGGAAGCATCGCAAGAATTCGCGGGAAGAGATATGATTCGGCCGGAAAGAGGAGCACACACGTCACGTCTATCGCATCTCGCCATCCAGACGCTAATGGTAACGGCAAATCTGCCTTTCGCTCTTTTTGGGGAGTGGGGAGATTCGACGAAACACTGGAAATGGTTGAAGCATAGACTCCCAGGGAGCTTCCCGAAATCGACTCGCGTGTTGTTGCTTTTCTTACTTTTCGCAACCATCGGATGGACACAGGACGCTGCTCGTTCGACTCTCAAGATTGCACGAGATCAGAAGAGATTTGATAATCTGCTGGATCGCATCTCCTCGCTCCCAGCGGAGTTTAAAGCCGATCTGGGCTTCACAGTCATTGATGCATCTGGAGATTCACTCTCTGCCACGCAGAAGCGATCCCTTCTTGACGATATCTTCCACAGTGCTCTGAGGTCTCATTACCCGAATGGAATAACAGAGGCATCTCGCCATACCCTTGCGGCATTCCTGCTTGGCACTTCCAAATTGGATACGTTGGATATCCAAACTGGCGCAATTGATCGTGCGATGCCACTGACTCCCCGGTTCGCCGAACAGTTGTTTGAAGAAGTGAAGCTCAACGAACATCGCGCATCCTGCGGAGAGGCCGGCGTAGAAGATGTGTCGGCATTTTATACGACCGCGGCTAAGATTATTGAGAACCAGCGCATCAAGACCGTTCTCGGCGAAGACAAGGGACGGTATCTGCTGACCCTGGTCACCGACATCAGATTTCCTGGCGAGATCGCCCCGCTTGCAGGGCTGGTATCCACGGCGTCTGTTCCGGACGACGAAATGGGTCAAATTGAGGGCGCTTTTGTGTCCGCGCTGAGCAGGATCACGGCCTCCGATCGAGAAATGACGGCAGCAGAGGACGGTGGGAACCTGACCCAAGCCATAAAGCTGCTCTCCGCCAAGTTTGCGCAGTCGGACGTTTATCCGGGACGGCTACTCTCATCCTACCGAGGCTTCCTGGTTCGCAGCTTGACTCCTGAAAGGTGCGCCGATCGATCTCTTGACCGAGGCGAGGTGGCGCGAAGGTTTAATGCTTTATTGTCCGATCTACCGCGAACGTCGCTCGAATTGGCTCCGCTTTCTGCGGCTCAACTGGAAGCGCATTCGGAAGGGGCTGCGGCACCGATTGATATGGCTCGGAGCGATGAGCAGATCATGACCAAGCTGTACCGAATAGCAGCGGCTCAAGCGCGAAGGTTCACGGAGGAGTACCTTAGCGGCCAGCCCGGCACAATCGTCCCCGAGTCTTCGGATGTCGAGGACGTGATTGAGTACGCGCTCGCTCTGGAACCACCGGGCGCCGAGTGCCCCGTTTGCGATTTCGAGTCGAAGGGAGCCTTACTGGACGCGTTGGTGCAACTATTTCCGCCTGGCTCCCAATTGGACAAAGCGGTATATGCACAGGTGGATTATCTCTCTCGGAATGATATGGAGAAAGACGATCCGGTCGCTTGGCTTCATGTTTTCAAAAAACTGATCAATTCCAGCAGGAGAATGAGTGACAAGACAAAAGAATCCTTGACCGCGAGAGCACAGAAAGGGGCGCTCATGCCTTTAGACAACCCCAGTGCCGCGTCGCGCGAAATTCGTGTGATTCTGCGCGGATCGACCGATCCGATCATCTCGGCTTATATGGCAACGGACGACTTATTGCATCTGCCTTACAGTCCGGGCGAAGGTTATTGAAGCGCAGAGAATTGAAGGCCTTTCTTAGGTTGTGCTTGGCGCAAAGCAATTATGTTCACAAGACTGACTATGTCGAGGAGGCGGATGATTCAGGATGGGTTTCGAATGAAGAAAGTTCGTAAGGTTGACTCTACTCGCCGGAAGCTGGTCCTAGCTGGAATTGGGGCCGGAGCGACGTCGATGCTTCCAACATGGATTCTAGGAGGCTGCCAGAGCGCATCAGCGGCGGAAGATGCTCGTTCCGCTGATAAACAGGAGACCACCGTTGCGTTGCTTGAGAGAATATTCCAAAGCAGCGACAACGACTTAATGAAATTGGTGAAGGATGCGTACCTGCAGTGCATCGTAGAGAAGATTCATCCTCCAGATCCGCCGCTTGAACACAACTGGCTTGCTCCTGGAGGAAACTATCTGGCGCAATGGCTCTGGGACACCACTTTCGTAGTCGATCTGCTTTCGATTCTTCCGGGACAGGAGAAGGTAATACGCGAAGTCTTTCAGAACTACTGGGACTTTCAGCGCCGATGGAACCATGTCAAGCCGGAATTCATGCACGGAATGATTGCCAACTTCATCGCTCCATTCGACGGGAATCAATGGTTTCCCGGAAAACAATGGGAGACATTTCCGGCGTTTTCGCAAGCTCCATTGCTGGCTTGGGGGGTTGAGCGAGTTTATCGGAGGAGCGAGGATATCGAACTCGTTCGTCAGGGCCTTCGACCACTAGAGGAATTCCACGAGTGGTACTGGAGGGAGAGGGATGTTACTAATTGTGGCCTGATCGGCGTTGGCTCCTATAGTGGAGATGCGCAGCACGCGCGCTTTGAAACCTACGACCATGAGGTGGACCTCGATGGCCTGAAGCTGACTCCGCATCCGCGAAAGAATGCGGGGCCAGAGAACGGTGCGTGGTACGGCGACATTCTCATTCCAGCCAATACCGCCTATTTGTTGCTTTCTGAAGCTTCATTGGGTCGATTGGCCGAAGTGGCAGGCGATGTGGGAATGGCGAAGCGACGGCATAAGCGGTATAGCGCCGGCGTGGAAGCGATGCGGGCGCACATGTGGTCAGAAAAACACGGGTGTTTCCTTGCGGTGCAACGCGAATCGATGGCACAAATTGAGTCGCCAACGGTGGGAAGCTTTGTTCCCTTGATGGCCAAGGTCCCGACGAGGGCGCAGGCGGCGAAGATGGCGAAGTCGCTTGAATCGCCTGCGTGGGCCACACCACTCCCCATTCCTACCGTTGCAACAACGAATTCGAATTTTCAATCCAGTACTTTCTGGCGTGGAGATACCTGGCCGGCCCCGAGCTTTCAGATTGCATCCGGGCTGATGTCGTATGGGCTTGTTTCCGCCGCCAATCGCATTGCCGACCTTTGGGTAGCGAATGCCATCAAGGCCGGAATCTCGGAGCGATATGATTCGCTTTCAGGTGCGCCTCTTGGCGTGGGCGGGCTTGGCATGTCAGCGACGATTGTGACCATGATGATCGACGGGTTGACCGGCAAATATCAATTGCGCAGCACTCTGTCGCATTGGAGAAGAAAGTGCGCTTCTTAGAGCCGTGCGATTGCACCAGTCATCCGCACAAATGGAACTAGCGTGGATGGATTGACGTCCGGTCGATTTGCGTTGTCCCTCGCCAAAATCACGTCCGCCTTTATTCTCATAGCTTTCCAGCTAGCACGAATCGGTCGATCCAACTGGCTCTTAACCGTTAAGACATCGGTAACCGTTAAGACATCGGGAATTCTGTTCAATTTCTCGCCCGGAGGGAATTCTGGCGAGCATAGCATGTAGAGAGCGAGACACTCTGACCTTGCCATCAGAATTCGTATCCCGTTGGCTCAGAGCCAGCAGACGCTCCTTCACATCAGCGGCATCGGAATCGGCTGGGTCACGGGCCAATCCAACTGCGACCTGATCATTCCGTAATCGACTGATTATAAGTATGTTATTTCCTGTCAGCGATACAGGTTTGTGGAAATTCCACCTTATGCGTAAATTCATGGTGGAACTTTCATCTTATGCGGTCAATTAGTTTCACTTTATGGGGTATGAGGTTCCGCAAACTATTGAAAAAAAGCGTCGTCGAGTTTCACCTTATGCGTAAACCCACAGCACCACACCCTCCAATGCGTGGAGACACTTAGAATGCAAGTCGCGTTCGCAAGAATGCAAGTTCAAGTTAACTTGCATTCTTGCGAGACTAAGTTAGGTACTAACGAAAGTTCGGAATCGCTCCTCAATCCACGCTATCGGTGGAGATATTGGGAAGACGGTTGAAGATGTACGCCTCTGCATGCGTTGCCTAAAGCCATCGAGTCGGGAATGCCGCATGTGACGGTGTTTATTTCGCGTTCTCCGCTACGGGAAGCGAGGTTCTGATGGACGCGACCTGCTGCGGTCCCAGGGTGCGGCTGACCATGGCGGACTCAGGCCCACGTGGCGGGCATTGCGCCAGCCGCTGTGGTGCAGCTGGCGAAGCGCAGCAACCTTCTCCACTTAGAAGAAACTTGTCTGCCGCGGAATGTGGTGCGGCCGTGCGCCGCGATCATTGCCGGAGCCGGGAAGTCCCTGTTCAGAATCCCACGCGAATGGTGATAATTTCGAATGGCTTCACAGGCACAATTACCTTTGTCTCCTTGATTGCAAATGATCTCGAAGGTACGAACTTATCCCATTCCATCATGTCGGTTTCATTCGCTGTCCGTGGGCTGCGCGTGAAGTTGAGAACGGCGTTCGTGGTTTTCCCTTCGGTTTCATACAGTCGTACGATGTACTCGTTTGTGTCCTCAGCTTTCTTCACTGATTCCACCGTGACGCTCGAGGGGGCTACATCGAGCACACTGTAGGAGGTGGCAAGCTGACCGGTATGGGAGAGTTCTGACTTAGCCAAAAGTGGCTCGTTGAACTCAGCGGCTCGTCGAGTAGCATTGGCGTCCTGCCAGACGCCGCGATGAGGAACGAGTGCGTATTTGATGTGGTGGATGCCCACGATCGGGTTGTCAGATTGGTCTGACCACGTCTCCGGCGTCTCAGAGTACCCGCGGCGCGGACCGCGAATCAGGCTCATGCGCAGTGTGTTGTCTTCATACGAAAATCCGTACTTCGAATCGTTGAGCAATGCCACCCCGTAATCGCCGGCCTGGTTGCTGACGTCAGCCCAGCGTTGCCCGGCCACTTCAAATTTTGTGCGATCGGCGACTTCCCACGCCCGCGGAGGCGCTGTAAGCCGGATGCCCGGGTCCTCTTTCAACGTGTAATCGAATCGTTGAATAGCACCATAGGGAATCTCGTAAGTCGCGTAAACACTCTTGAGATTGACCGGGAAAGCTACTTTGGCGAAGCGATACTTTTCATGCCAGTCGACGCTGAGTTCAAAATCCACGCGATCCATGTGGCTATAGAGAACGATATTCTCAACGAAGCTCGATGCGCCGAAGGATTTCTTCACTTGCATGACGGTACGGATCGGTCCGGTTTCGACTACTTTGACACTCTCTGCTTTATCCAGTTTGTTATCTGCCCCAAGATTGATATTCCACGCCGGCTCGCCATCTGGGGCATTGGCAGGTTTGTCTTCCCAGACTTCCAACGCCGCACCGGGATTGTCGTCACGCAGGAAGTTTGTTTCCATACCTTTTTTCTTCAATGACTTCAGGTTGCCGGAGTCGGGGTCAATTACAACTTCAATTTGGCTGTTTGCCAACGTGAGCCCCGAGACCACGAGATCACTGGCAAACTTGGGCTGCTCCTGGCTAGCCACAACGCGATACTCCTTGTACCCCATTCCCGGCACTTCTTCTGCTAGAAACAGTGCCTTTGCCGTGCCACCTTCTCCCTCGATTTGGTAGGGCACGGCGTGTCCAGCGGCATCCACAATGTTGAAATGTTCGAACCCGGCAAAGTACACCGCATCCAAGGAAACGATGCCGGTTCTTTGCCACGGTAAGGAGTTGAAGATTAGTGCGGCGCGCCCCTCTCCCTGGGTGTTCACCTGCTTGGCAATGGTGGCAAGAGCTGAGTTCAGTATCTTTCCGCCCGCATATTTGATATCACCATAATCCGTCGCGGCATCGCGGTAGACTTCGGCGATCGAGGTACCGTCAATGTTGTCGTGGACCTGTCCGAAGAGCACTTTCTCCCACAATTGCTGGAGGCTCTCCTGGGGGTAGGGTTGGCCAAATTGCGAGGCGAGCAAGGAGAATTTCTCTGCGTTCATCAACAAAACTTCGCACTGGCGATTGTCGCGCTTTACCTGCGAGTCAGTTGTGTATGTTCCGCGATGGGTCTTAACGTAAAGTTCATCGTCCACCACGGGGAGATCCTTGCTCATTGGAAGAGCTTGGATTTCATGAAAGTAATCCAGAGCCTTGGTGAAGCGGACGGTGGGGAAGTTGGGGTCGTGCATCAGCGTCGCTGCGCGGTCCATCATATCAGGCATCGGGCCTCCCCCATGATCGCCCTTTCCGTACAGAATTAAGAGCTTGTCCACATGGTCCGTCGTCTCCAGGGTTTTCAGGTATTCCAACATCTGCTTGGGGTCGACCGGCTGGGAGTAGTCACCCACAGTGTGGAAGGCTAGAACTCGCGAGCCGTCGGGCCCCTCCCACCAAAAGAGGTGATAAGGGAAGGGAATGGGCGGGTTGTTGCGTTCGACTTGCCATTTCAGCTTGTGCGTTACGAAATAGTCGATCCCGCTCTTACGGTAAATCTGGGGCAAGTTCCAGTTGAAGCCGAAGGAGTCAGGCAGCCAACCAATCTTGACGTCAACGCCGAACTTATCTTTGAAGTATCGCTTCGCATAGAGGTGCTGGCGCACCAGGGATTCGCCACTGGGAATGTTGGTGTCGTGTTCGGTCCACGATCCACCCACAACCTCCCATTCACCTGCAGCAATTTTTTGAGAGATTTGTGTGAAAAGATCCGGATAATAGCGCTCTGTCCACTGATAGGCTTGGGCGGCACTTTGAGCGTAGATCATGCCCGGATGGTCTTGTGCCATCTTGAAAACACTCTCAATTGTTCGTGGGTAGACCTCATGAATTGTTTCACTTCGGGGCCACAGCCAGGAGAGGTCGGTGTGGGCGTATCCCACCAGATCGATCTCCCCTTTAGGCTTGGTTTGTCCGGCCACGCTCGTGGCCAAGAAAGCCAGGACTCCCGCGAGCACAACCGACAACCGCAATAGCGATCGTCCCAGGCAGCACAAGCGCCTTGCCTGGTCCGCGCTGGCGTACAAACCATCCGAGCGGGAGTTCGCGGATCGTTTTTCCATTCCTGCCCCCATCTCCACCGTGCTCATGGACAACATTTGACGTACCCCCTTTATGGCCTGCCCAATCCCTATTACAAGTGAACAGTTAGTGTAGCGCGAAGAGTGGTTTAGCTGTCTCGACGCAGTAGTTCTTGGCAGCCAATACGCGCCCTCAAACGATGAGGTAGGGCGACTGAGGTGCAGAAGGATTCTTCCATTTTCGACAGTGCATTTACCGAACTGCAATTGAGCTCACCCATAGTTGCTTCCGTATCGCGGCTTCGCTGTTCACCAGCGCTGAACGAAGCTAACACTTTCCCGATGGCCGATGCGTTTAATCTTGGCCAGAAGAAATGGACGTTCAGAGCCGTGCCGCCGGGCTTGTTGGCCTCAACAACGCTGCCGATTCCAAAGAGTGTCTGTGCTCCAGGTCCCAGTAAATTAGACGCGAGGCCGAAATGCGATTCGCTCATTTCATCCCTGCGACGAAGACCCGTCGGCGGGGACCAGGGACTCTGGTACCAATGTGGCGCTGGTCAAGAACGCCTGACTTTCTTGTCGAAACTCACCAAAACTACCCCTAAAAGCGACGAAAAGCGGCATTTTTTCAGGGGTTTTTGTTTACCATTAAGATAAGGGGTAGCTGAGAGACACATCCATCATGTTGCTGATTAAAGGTAACTTATCTCCTCTACCGGGCAGATGGAGCCCCCGGGAATCGCTCATTTCAGGGGGGAGGGGGGAGGGGGGGCTCATTTTTGGGTTCCGGATTGACAACCCGGAGGCTTGCCATACCTAGATTGTGCGCCTGCGAGGCTTAATTCTCGGCAAAAGCAAGGGCGGAGAACTGAAGGAGATTCATGGTGCGGCTTGAGCGACGATGAGGCCCAGCGTGGTGTCCCTGACCTTCATTGCATAAGTTGAGGTCCCGAACCGCAGGTCCCCTTCGACTCAGCTTCGTCTGCTTCGCGACATAGGTGGAGAAAGTGCGCGACCAAGTGTTCCGACGCAGCTGTCGACCATGATGGAGGACATTAACGCAATCTGAGTGTCACGACTGCAACCGAATCAGGCGGCATTTGAAAAGAACAGGCTTCATCGCAGTGGATCGTCGTCGTTACGGGGTGGACTGCATCGGGTTGCGCAAAGTCGTTCCTGCTATCGGGTCTGGGTCCGGTCAGCAAAGTCTCTTCAGCCTCTGCATTGGCTCGCTTGCCGTGAAGCGCAATTGTGGTTCGCAGGGATAAAGCCTGATCCGCGTTGGAAAGTTTTACGAAGACGCTCTTACCGTCTGCAGAGCGAGTGGCAACAGCATCCAGCGCGGGTACCGTTTGCTTCGACTCCGAATCACTGAGGTTCGGCGATTCCACAACGGTGGCAAGGCGGTCCGTTCCGAGGTGGCTACTGTACATGCGGATGGCATGGTACTGCGCCGTCACATACACTTGATCGCGGCTCGCCTGGATAATCCCTCCAACCCAACCATCCAGCAAATCGGAGATCGAGGTCATGCTGACCTGTTCGCCCGAACGCTCAAAGGCATTCATCATGCGCGATGCAAACACTGCGCCTTCCATCGATTGGATGACGGTTGACGGATAGAAGAGATTCCATTCATTGACCACGAATGGCACAGGATGATCGGGTAGAAGCTGCTGGATAAGTGCATGCATTTCCTTATAGCGTGCTTCGTACTCCAACGGGCGCGCCATCAAAGTTGTCCGGTTATTCTGGTTATCCGTCCGGCTCGTGTAGTCATGCACTGCCAGGTAATTGATGTCCTTGCCAAGGATTCGCAGTACCGCGCTATCCCATTGCCTGGCATCGGGCATCGAACTCTCTCCCACAGCGATGAGTTGAATGCCTGGGTCTACGGCGCGCATCGCCTCAGCGTATCGCTTTGCATTCTTCGCATAAGTTTCCGCGTCCGCGTGGCCCCGCACCCAATCGCCGTACACCTCATTGCCCAGCTCCCAGAGGGTCACATGATAAGGTTCCGGATGTCCGTTGGCCGCACGCATGGATCCGTATTTCGATGTTGCCGGTCCATTGACGTACTCGACCCAATGCGCCGCTTCTTCAGCAGTGGCGCCCGCTCCCTCGACATTCACGGTGATCGATGGCTGAGCGCCGATTTGACGGCAAAATTCGATATATTCATCGGTGCCAAAGTCGCCTGGCTCTATCGCATTACTCCAAGAAACATTGGTCCAGGCCGGCCGCTGATCCCTGGGGCCGATTCCCCATTCCCAGTGATAGTCCTGGGCAACATTGCCTCCAGGCCAGCGAACGAATGAGGGCCGCAACTGTTGGATCTTAGCCATCACATCTGAGCGAACACCTCCAACCGCATCGGACGGCATCAATGAGGTATCGTCTATCCACAACGAGCCAGAGCCATCAAACAGAATGCTCAACTTTGCGTGGCGATCGGAACTCGTTGGATGTAAGTGAAATTCATATTTCTTCCAGTCGCCAGCGATATCCTCGATGCGCGCCGAAGCATAGGTTGCGCCGCCAGTTACATCCTCCTCCAAAGAGACAGTAATGGTTCCGCGATACCGCTCTGGAAGATCGGGAACCTTGAGCCATAAATAGCCAACATATTCGGTATCCTGACGCACGCTGAGGTTACCTTGCGAGAGACCCCGGCGAGTGTCGAAAGTGTCCTGAGCAGTCAGGGTCACATGCAGCGAATGCTCCGGCTTGCCGGTGGCTTGGTTGGTTGCTGGATATGCCGCATCGGTTGTTGGCTCGAAATGGATTACACCCGCGCTGTCGTTGCGTTCATCTGGCTCGAGATTCCAACCGCGCGGAAGGCCGAGAGAATCTGCAGGCTCTTCGAAGCTGCGGTCATGGAGCATTTCTGCGTAGAGGCCATACTTTACGTCCCAAGCCATCATTTCCATAAAGGCTCCGTAGAGGTTGGGATTTTGATGGCCAACGACTTGATTCGCATCGATAGTGATGATCGCGGATGAACTTTGACCCGTTTGGCCACTGGCAGCGAATGCGCACAGGAGGAAAAGAACAGCCGTACTCGTACCGAAGTGTCTCGAAAAAGTGAGTATGGACGTGTGCCTGCATTGAGCGACCTGCTCAGCGTGAAGATTGACTCTTGACATTCAGCTCTCCCCGGAACAGTAGCAATCCTATCAATGTTGCTCCCGTACTGCGCGATTGCTCTGGCGTTGAGCTGGCGTATAACTCGGCATATTGTCCGCGACCAGACATAAAATCACCGTTGCATCACCGAGCATGTAGCGTGGACATCTTACTTCAGGATTCTGGATTTTCGAGCCCCTGGCAGCCCCGCCTGCGAAGATAGGAAGACGCACCTGGTGCGGAGTACAGCAGACCAAGGAAAGAACTCACGATGCGCCATGTTGCGCTTATCTATAACCCGGCTTCAGGACAATACTCCGCACGCCGCGCTGCAGTTGTGAGTGAAGTGCTTGACGTGCTGCGTGAGGCGGGCGTCGAGGCCGAAGCGCTGGAAACCGATGCGCCCGGTAGCGCCGAAGCTCTTGTGCAGGATGCCGTGAAACGGGGATGCGACACAATTCTTGCCGCCGGCGGCGATGGAACGGTGCACGAAATCCTGCAATGCCTGGTAGGGACACCGATCGCACTTGGGGTGCTGCCACTGGGCACTGCCAATGCGCTGGCGCAAGACCTGGGCCTTGGCACTTCTCCGAAAAAGGCGATACGCATGCTGCTGGCAGCCGTTCCCATGCAGGTGCCCGTGGGCCGCATCTTCTACGAGGACAGCGCGGGCGGGACGGCTTCGCGCTATTTTACGGTGGCGGCCGGTATCGGCGCCGACGCGCTTCTGATGTCGCGGCTGGACGCGGGCATGAAGCGCCGGTTCGGCTATGTACTGTACCTGGTGGAGGCCTTCCGCATATGGGCCACGAATCCCTTTCCGCTTTTCGAAGCGGTATTCATGTGCAATGGCAGCAATGTCCCGAAGGTGGAGCAGGTGTCGCAATTGCTGGCAGTACGAGTTCGCTCGTTCGGGGGCGCACTGCGGAATCTGGCTCCGGGCGCAACCTTGCACGATGGCAGGCTTCACCTTCTGGCCTTCAAGACACGCAGTCGCCTGCGCTACCTCAGCTTTCTTCTGGCGGTTCTGGCTGGACGCCACACTTTTGTCCGCGATATCGAACTGGTGGAAGCCACGTCAGTGGATTGCCGCGCGCACAATGGATCGCCCGCGCCTGTCTACGTCGAGGCGGACGGAGAGGTGCTGGGTGCGCTGCCGGTCCGAATCGAAGTAGCGCCCCAAACCCTGACCTTGCTCATTCCTTCAGGAGCCCGCCCGTAGACTTGTGAGTACGTTCTCACTGCTGATCGGTGACCATCGGTTACGTATGGCGATCATGCGATTGCCACAATTTGCACTTCCGCTTGTTCGGCTGCAATCATGGCTGCGAAGATTTTTGAGCGGAGGCGCTCGCTATGAACAGGTATGCACTTATTCCATTCGTCGCATTGGCGGCAACGTCCATGAGCCTATTGGCCCAGCAGCCCGCATGGCAGCCAGCCCCGGGACATTTGACTTTGCCGCTTTGGCCAGGGGTTGCCCCGGGCGCGCCGGCAAACCCGCCCGCCGAGGTGGACACTACGTCGGCCAAGGACAACCTGATCGCAGGCAGGCCGCTGGTTCGGCTGGGCAATGTATCTAGCCCGACGCTCACGGTCTACTCGCCGAAAGGAAAGAACACGGGCGCCGCCGTGATGGTGTTTCCCGGGGGAGGCTACCAGATACTGGCCATCGACCTGGAAGGTACTGAAGTGTGCGATTGGCTCAACTCGGCGGGAATTACGTGCGTGCTGGTAAAGTACCGCGTACCCAACACGGGGCCGTATCCAAAGTCCCCGGCCGCCCTGCAGGACGCACAGCGCGCCCTCGGCATGGTGCGCGAGCATGCGGCCGAGTGGCATGTCGATCCCAATCGCGTGGGCGTCCTGGGCTTTTCTGCCGGAGCGCATCTTGCCGCTGCGCTCAGCACCCACTTCGAGCAGCGCCTTTATGATTCAGTGGACGCCGCCGACCAGTTGAGTTGCCGTCCGGACTTTGCTGTGATCGTTTACCCTGGCTATTTGGCCTTGGAAGACCAGGGCATGGCGCCGAATGCAGACATTCAGCCCACGCCCCAGACTCCACCCTCATTTATTGTGCAAGCCGAGGACGATCCCGTGCATGTGGAGAATGCGACGGTGTACTTTCTGCAATTGAAAAGGGCCAAGGCTCCCGCCGAACTGCACATTTACGCGCAGGGCGGTCACGGGTACGGATTGCGCCGCACCGAACTTCCGGTTACCACCTGGCCGCAAAGCGTAGAAATCTGGCTGCACACGATCAAGGTGCTGCCGGTGTCTTAGACGCTACAATCAATCGCATGCGGATGGCAGTTCTCACCGTTTCTGACCGGTGCTCCCAAGGCGTGGCCGCCGATACCGCTGGTCCAGCCGTGGTCGCTCTGCTCCGTCAGCACTGGCCGGAGACGGAAATCCTGGTAGCACTGGCGCCGGACGAAGTTGCCACGATCGCAGCACAACTCGAGAAGTGGTGTATGGAGGGCGTGGCATTGGTGGTGACCACGGGCGGCACGGGCCTTGGACCTCGCGACCTCACTCCAGAGGCAACGCGGCGGGTGATCGATCGCGAAGCTCCGGGACTGGCCGAGGCCATGCGTGCCAAGTGCGCCGGACTCAATCCATTCGCATGGCTTTCGCGGGGGATCGCCGGCCTGAAAGGAAACACCCTCATCATCAACCTTCCTGGCAGCCGTCGGGGCGCGGAAGAGAGTCTCACTTCGATCGTCGATCTGGTCGGACATGGACTGGAGATTGCTGCAGGCGGCCAGAACCATCCCTGAGCGGATCGCTCGTTCAAGCTCTGCATCGCTGGTCTTCCGTAGTTGCCCAAACTTGGGAAACGCTTTCCAGATCAGGGCTTTGTGCCCTGGTTTCTGCGTGGAGTTTTGCCTTTGGCCGGTGTGTCTGAAACCTGCAAAATTCGACGCTAGCGCCATTTACACGCGAGAATTTCAGTGAGGAGCTATTCGAGAAACAGTCGGAAAGCTTACAATAACCTCACTCGTGAGCGAAGCAAAAAGTAGCGCATCCCACCGTCGCCGGACGGGTTCGGTGAGTATTCGTGACGTAGCGCAACGTGCGGGCGTCTCCATTGCGACTGTCTCCAGGGCAGTGAACCGAATTCCCACCGTCAATGCAGAGCTGGCCCGCCGGGTTTGGGAAGCCATTGATGAAGTCGGGTATTTGCCCAACACGCAAGCGCGTGCCCTGGTCTCAGGCCGCAGTAAAATGCTGGGTCTTATCGTCTCTGAGATCACCAATCCATTTTTCCCCGAGCTTGTCCAGGAGTTCGAAAATCTGGCTGTCGCGCAGGGCTACGAGGTACTGATCGGCTCAACCAACTACGATCCGGCCCGCACTGAGAGCCTCATGCGGCGCTTGCTCCAGCGCAACGTGGACGGCGTTGCGGTAATGACATTCGGCGTCGAAGAGGATCTGGTGCAACAACTGGTGGAGCGCGAGTTTCCTCTGGTCTTTGTGGATGCCGGCCCCGTTTTGCCGAATATTCACATCCTCAAGGTGGACTATGGAGAGGGAATTCGCCAGGGAGTACAACACTTAGCAGCGCTAGGCCACCGAAGCATTGCCTTCATTAGCGGCCCATTGTCACAACGCTCCCCGGCTATACGCCGCGATGCCTTCCTAAAGTCCATGGCGGAGTTAGGGCTCATCGTTCCGCGCGAACACATCATAGAAGGAGACCACACGATGGAGGGCGGGATGGACGCGATCGAGAAGTTGCTCCTGCTGCACCAACTGCCAACGGCCATCATGTGCTCGAACGACATGACTGCCATTGGTGTCCTGCACGGGCTCTACCGGACCACACATAGGGTGCCCGACGACATTTCGGTCGTAGGTTTCGACGATATTCACCTTGCACAGTTCATGCTGCCGCCGCTCACCACGGTGCAAATGTCGTGCAAAGACCTGGCTAGAGCGGCTGTCGAGGCTCTGCGTGCCGGAATAGAAAGGGACCATCCCAAGGCTGCGCAGAAAGAGTGGAAGATTCCCACCCGTCTGGTAGTTCGACAGTCTTCGTCTTTTCCGCGCGGAAGCCTGCCTGCACTGATGAAAGATGCACCCGGCCAGAGCAAACCTACCGGCACGGATTAACCTTCGCCTTGGGCAGCAGCCGAGTCGAGAGTATCGTTCTTCTTATTTCTCCAGTCCGAATCGCCAAGAGATGGACGCGCCCACCCACGAAACCATGCGAACGCCCACGCTCGTCTCGACGGTTCCGCAGCCGAAGTTATTCGCAATGCCGTTTACGCCACCCGCGCAATATGGCGTTGTCCCCGGCTGCCAATTTGGAGCAAAGGCCTCGGTCGTCTGACCCGTGTAACCTCGCCCCAGGAAGCCGTTCGCGCCCAATTCCAGTTGGCGGTTGAGGAATGGCCGCACCAAGGCGATCCGCGTTTCGCCTACTGGAATCGCCTCGAATCCGCCTGTGTCCAGCAGCTTGTGCCCCACATACTCATACTCACCACGTGCGCGCAGTCCCATTGGCAGGTGGTCCAGGGTCGCAAGTCCGTCGAAGATGGTGCGAGGCGCCTCGGGCGTAACGATACCGGTGCTGTCGTCGCGTGCATCAGCCTTCGAAAAGACAGCCTGCAGAGTGCCAAAGCTGAACTGATGCCGAAGATTGGCAGTCAGAAACTTCAACGTGCCCGGCCCTTCATCTTCCGCCAGGCCATTGTCGGGATCAATTTTTGCAAGCGTGGCCGTGGTGGTGGTTCGGCCCAGCGTCACGCGGAGATTGGTTCCAGAGAATGTTTTCTCAAGCACCAGTTGTTCAGAGTGGGAACGCTCGAATGGAGTGGCCAACCCAGTTTGCCCGATCGCCGCAATGCTTGCCACGCTGATCCGAGGATCCTGGGTGAAGTAGGCTTGGCCGACGCTCAGCGACGCCGAGGGCAGCCAGTGTGCCGGTCCAGAGCCACCATTCGACGGATCTGGCGACCAGGTCAGAGTGGCCTTGGGGTTTTCGAATCCCTTCCATTCGTCGAACGATTCTTCGGGCTTAAGCATGTCGCTATTTCGTATCTCAATTTCTTCGTGCCGCAGTCCGGCATAGAAACGCAGATGTTTGCCAAGATCACCGTGCAAGGCCACGAAGGGCGCGAGGTCGCGGATAGTGATGTTGTTAGCCAGGACCTTAAGGAAGGGCCCAAAGATATGCGGATTTCCCGAGAGGTAGTGATCCAGATTGTCACGCCGGACATCGTCTTCGTTGTAGGCGATGCCAACCAGCGCTTCAAGCCACGGACTAAAACTGTGTGTCTCATCCGCCTCAGTGCCCTCGACGGTGCGGAACTCGCTTTGTCGAATCAATCCCTCGCCGAAGTTCGAAAACAGCGCAAGGTTATCGCTGCGAAAGAAGCCGGAGAAGGAAACAACGTCGTTCGTCCCGGCCTTCCAGTGGTCGTCCGCGGCCACTGTTCCGGTGTGCGTCTGATCTTTTTGCCGCGGGTCGACGGTGTCGTTCACCACTTCTGCCAACCCCAGCGGAACCAGGTTTCCCTCGTGGGATGTTCCCCAATATCCAATCCCGAGCAGCGTTATCTCGTGGCGTCCGAAGTCGATAACACGCATCGCGTTCCACTTGTACTGTTGCCGATGTTCCAAGGTCCTCATCAGCCCATTGCCGTAGTTGGCCTCGAGAGCGAGCCACTCTTTTTTTGAAGGGTCCCTGGGTGCGAAGCCGGCCGTCAAATCCAGATCGCGGTTATCGCCGGTGAGGGTGATGAAGCGCTTCAATTGTGGGCGAAGGGTATAAGTGGCCGCTGAGTTCAGCGCATGGTTGCCCTCCAGCACATTGAAGGCTCCTCCGTCAGTTGCTACGCTACTCAACGCCGCGGAGATGTAGATATTAGGGTCGGCGTAGCCGTTGCCATGAGCGTTGGCGGAGAGATTGTTTGAAACCAAATAGCCGCCGACCGCAATGTACTGTGCAATCGGCTCGCCGTGGTCGCCAGCCACGCCAGGCACAAAGTACTGCGGCGCCTTGATGCCTCCCGCTGCCGTCTCGATAGGTTGTCCGGGAATTGAAATCGGCGCGCCGGGCCGCCCGGGGTTAGCATCAAGCAACTCCTCGCGCACCATCACTTTTTCTGAAGGATCGGGAGAGGCCAAATCCATTTCGCTCAGATCGGCCGAGACAGTTATTTCCTCGGCAATTGCTAAAACTTGCTCCAGGTGCAACGTCACGCTCGCGGCCGCATCGCTCAACTGCAGCGTACGCGTGATTGGAGTAAACCCTGAGGCCCTGACTCGCGCTGAATAAGTGCCCCAGGCAGGCAGCGCGATCGTGAAACCACCGTCGCTTCCGGTCATGCCGCTCACTTTCACGCCGGTAATGGATTCTATCTCGATATGCGCAGCAGCCACCGGCCTTCCCGCCGGATCGATCACCGCACCGGAGACGCGCGGAACCCCCTCTTGCGCCGTCGCTACGACGCAAAAACAGGCTGCAATCAGGAGTATTATGATTTTTAATTTCGTGCTACTAAACTGCACAACTGTATCTCCGTTCTGGTAAATGCGCGTATCAGTGTTTATGGTTCTGCTGCTGTTCGTTCTTGGCGTGGTGATCGAGCGAATGTGCCGGAACGGTCATGACCAGGCGCCCATGCTGTACGCCCTTCAGCCCGATGAGCCGGCCGGCAAATTGTTCCACGTGAGCCGACTTGCCGTGAACAATCAGCACCTCAAGGCAGGATTCATGGTCCAGATGGGCATGGCTGGTGGAGACCACCAGTTCGTGGTGGGCGTGCTGTAACTCAGTCAGTTTTTCAGTTACTCCGTGGGCATGGTGGTCGTAGATAAGGGTGATCGTTCCCACCACCGTGGCGTCGGGCGCCGCAGTCTCTTCCGTCACAAGCCGGTCGCGAATCAGATCTCGAAAGGCTTCTGACCGGTTGGTGTAGCCCTGGCGGCCAATAGAGCGGTCAAACTGCTTCAGAAGATCGGAATCGAGGGCAATGCCGATTCGGCTGAGAATCCCCATACACACCTCTACTACTAAGGTCGACGCACCACGGGGAAATCACAGAGTAGCACGAATCAGAAAGTCATGCTACGTGCCTCCTTGTAGTCCGGGACAATGGGTGCGGCAGGAATTCCTTCGCGGGCGCAATCCGGGATGGGGGAGCCCGTTCTGGGAACCGGGAAGCGTGCAGTCTGATTTCGTGCAGTGAACATTCCATTAGCTTTCCTGTAACGAACAGAGGGGAATTGGTGTCTAATAATTGCGGTTGGGTTTCCCCCCAACCCGAGGTCAACTTATGCTCATCGGCAAACCGTCCGACATCCCCTCTTCGGCGATCACCTCCAAGGATCGATATCTGAATCGCCGCCGCTTTCTGCGCGGAGCCCTCTCTGGCGCGGCGGCCGCGGGCGCTGCCGCCGTGGGAGCGGAACGGCTGGCTGAGATGTTTTCGCCGCGTATCGGCGCGCTGGCTGGCACCAAGCTGGAGACCGTGAAGAGCCCTTTGACCACGACCGGTGAAGAACTGACCCCCGAGGAGTACATCACACACTACAACAACTTCTACGAGTTTGGCGTGGACAAGGACCAGCCAGCGAAGAACGCCGGCGCCCTCCCTATACGGCCCTGGACCATAAAGGTCGAAGGCAAGGTGGCGAAGCCTCAGACCTTCGACATAGACACCCTGCTGAAACTGCGCCCGCTCGAGGATCGCGTGTATCGCCATCGCTGCGTGGAGGCGTGGAGCATGGTCATCCCCTGGGTGGGCTACTCGCTTTCCGAGTTCATCAAGGAGTGCCAGCCCCTGGCAAGCGCCAAATACGTCCAGTTCCTTTCCTACATTGACAAGCGGGTAGAGAAGTGGACGTCGGAGTCGAACATCTCCTGGCCGTACTCTGAAGGGTTGCGCATGGACGAAGCCATGCATCCACTGGCTCTTTTGACTTTTGGCCTCTACGGAGAAGTATTGCCTAACCAGGATGGCGCGCCGGTGCGCATCGTGGTGCCGTGGAAGTATGGCTTCAAGTCTGCCAAGTCGATCGTGGCCGTGCGATTCCTTGAGAAGCAGCCGTCTACTACCTGGAACGACCAAGCGCCCAATGAGTACGGCTTCTACTCCAACGTGAACCCCGAAGTGGATCACCCGCGCTGGAGTCAGAAGACAGAACGCCGCGTCGGGCTGCCTTTTTATTCGCAGCGCCGCACCACCCTCATGTTCAACGGCTATGGCGACCAGGTTGCGTCGCTTTATACCGGCATGAATCTTAAGAAGAATTTCTGAGACGCGGGGAGAAATTCGATTCAGAACGGAAAGCCATGAAACGATCGACCCTCATCCTGCTCAAGACGCTCACCTGGGCGGCCTGCCTCTGGCCGGTGAGTCTGCTTGCCTGGGGCGCCATAACCAATAGCCTTGGCGCAGACCCGACGGCCAGAATCGCTCTGTCAACGGGTTATACGACGTTGATGCTTCTTACCATCACATTGGCCATCACGCCCGTGCGCCGGCTCTCACCGCGGCTCGGCTGGTTAATCAAGTTTCGCCGGCTGCTGGGGTTGTTTGCCTTCTTCTACGGATCGGTCCACATGCTGACCTACGTCGCGCTCTACGCGGGCTTCGATGTGAACACGATGATGGCCGACATTGCCAAGCGGCGATTCATCACCATGGGCGTGGCTGCGTGGCTGCTGCTTCTGCCACTCGCGGCCACATCGACCAATTGGGCGATCCGCAAGCTGGGCGGAAAGCGCTGGAACCGTCTGCACAAACTCATTTATGTAGCCGCTGCATGCGGGGTCATTCACTATTGGTGGCAGGTAAAGCCCGGAGTCCTCACACCGGCACCGTTCACGGTGGTCATCGCAGCGCTCCTGCTGGCGCGGCCCGTGCAGGGATGGCTACTGAGACGCAAGGTCCAGGCAGTTGCGGTGGACCAAGCCTCTTGACGAATGCCTTTGCGGCCAATGAGCGGCAAAGCCGGCAACAAACCAGGTCGCATACCAAGCGGATCAATACGTGCACTTTGCCGCTTCATCGGCGAAGGCTTTCAGCAGCGGGGTTCTGGCGTCAAAGAAGTGGTCTGAGGGGCAAAGGATAAAACGTCCACCCTCGCCCGCTTCATTAAAACAGCGTCGGACCTCGGCTCTTGTGGCATCTTCGTCGCAGCCGGTAAAGAAATGCTGCTGGTCAAAGCCGCCGATCATGCAAGCCCCCCCACCAATGAGCGCGTGAGCCCGGGCAAGGTCCGCATCTCCCCCCATTTCTAAAGGGGTGAACGTCTCGATCGCGTCCACCTTCATCTCAAGGGTGCGCTCGAGCACGGGCATGATCTTTCCGCAGAGGTGATAGACAATGCGCTGACCGGCGCGGTGAGCGGCCTCAATCAGCGGTGCATCGTACGGGCTCACGAAACGGTCGAAAAGGCGCGGCGAGATTACGCTGGCGGACGCGTCGCCGCCTCCCAACTCCAGCAAGTCGTACCGCGCCCCCTTCAGCGATTCGATGAAGCCCATCTTCCGCCGTTGCAGGATGCGAAGCAACGCATGAACCCATTCTGGATCGTCGTGCGCCTCCATGATCAGGCGTTCCGTACCGACAAGACACGCGGCGTCCTGCCAGCATCCCGGCTGCCCAAACACGTCGAAGCAGCAGATATGCCCACGCACGATGCCGCGATCGCCAAACTCCTCGGCGGTTTGGTTTACCGCGTCCACATCGCATTGCGGCGTGGTCATATAAGCGCCGAGCAGGTCGATGTCGCGCTTTTGTTTAATAAGCGGCTCTAATACCCAGGACGTGTACTCCGCATCGCCAATCAACATGCTGAGGGCACCGCCGGGCGTTACAAACCGGTAGCGCGTCTGCTTGGAACCATCGACGATTGCGTCTTCAAAGAAGACACGCCAGTCCGAGTTCACGACTCGGCGGCTTTCAAGAAAGCCCGGCTCTCTTTGGATGGGGTCCACAATGTCACGCGAACCGGGTGCGGGCCGGTGAGGTGTGGTCCACATAATCGCGTCCAGACCAAACGCATCAAAGAATTCCTGCCGAGACATTCCCGACAGGCATTTTTCCAGGAAGTATTCCATCACATGATGAGTTGTTACAGGCAGCCTGTCCGGCTGGGAACCGGTGAGAGCCGCAAGCAGACGTTCTCTCGAGGTCATTGCAATGGATCCCCAATGTGTGGCCCGGCATCAACCGGCAAGATGAATGAAAGTCGCATTCATAGTACCTTGTTTGGCAGACCGGCCGGGGTGAGTGTCCCGGAGACTCACGCTCCCTGACATTCTGAGCGTTTCAAGACTCGTGGAATTGGAATGCAGCCTGCGCCACGGGCTGGTAGCTCTTGCGGTGCAGTGGCGTTGGCCCCAACCGGTCCAGGGCCTCCAAATGCTCCGGGGAGCAGTAGCCCTTGTGGCGCGCCAGCCCGTAACCGGGGAACTCGCGGTCCAACTCCACCAGCAACCGGTCGCGGTGCACCTTGGCCAGAACGCTGGCGGCGGCAATCGAGAAGCTGGTGGCGTCACCGTGGATAACGGCCTGCTGCGGGCAGGTCCATTCGATTGTGTCGCGGCCATCAATGAGCAGGAAATCCGGACTCAGCGCCAGTTGTTCCACGGCGAGGCGCATGGCTAGCAGCGAGGCCCGGCGAATGTTGATGCGATCGATGGTTTCGGCGTCCACCGCCGCAATGGCCCAGGCGACGGCGCTGCTGCGAATTTCCAGATCGAGTCTGACGCGGCTTTTCTCTGTCAGCTTCTTCGAGTCAGTCAACCCTTGCAGGTGGCAGCCTCGTTTCAGAATGACCGCCGCGGCAACGACCGGCCCAAACATTGGCCCACGGCCCACTTCATCAAGGCCAGCGATGCGCAGCGCTCCCCGCTCGCGCGCAGCTTCTTCCAGCGTCCAACCGCAAACCGGGGACTTGATCATCCATTAAGTATAGAAAGCGCCGGTGGTCTTCCGTTTGGGCGTGGCCGTCCGCTCCACCAATTCCCCGTAGAAAAAGTTGTATCCTCAAAACCGAGCAGGAGGGAGGCCGCACAGCGTATGACGGAACTGATTGCGGTTCTGGGCGACATTACCACGCTTCAGGTGGACGCGATTGTGAATGCGGCCAACACGTCGCTGCTGGGGGGAGGCGGGGTGGACGGGGCTATTCATCGCGCGGCAGGACCGGAGCTATTTGCCGCCTGCGAAAAGCTGAACGGCTGCGCGACGGGAGACGCCAAGGCGACACCGGGATTTCGGCTGCCGGCGAAATGGGTCTTCCATGCTGTCGGCCCCGTGTGGCAGGGCGGCGGACGTGGCGAAGATGAGTTACTGGCCGGTTGCTATCGGCGCTGCCTGGAACTGGCGCGGCAGCACCAGGTGCGGTCGATGGCCTTTCCTGCCATCAGTACGGGTGTTTACCGGTTTCCGCCTGAACGCGCCGCCCGCATTGCCATCGACACTGTCAGGACGCTCGCGGAGCGCAATGGAGTAGAGACAGCGCACTTTGTCTGCTTTAACCGCGACACACTCGACATCTATGTTCGCCTGCTCCGGGATTTCAGCCCACCCGCTGAGTCGTGATGCGTACTCAGACAACTTTCAGCACCAGCTTGCCGAAATGGCTGCCGGCTTCCATGCGGGCCAGCACTGCGTGAGCTTCGGTCCAGGGGAAGCTTTCCAGCACCGGCCGTAATTTGGCTTCCACGAGGGCGCGGTTCATCTCCAGGAGGTCTCGACGCGAGCCTACATAGATGCCGCGGATGTGGGCTTGGTTGTGAAGAATGAGTGGCAGCGGTAAAGGATCCGACGGGCCGGTTAACACCCCGATTTGAGCGATTACACCACCCATACGGAGAGCGCGCAGCGAGCGGGGCAGGGTGCCGATGCCGCCTACTTCCACCACCAGGTCTGCGCCTTCGCCGCTGGTCTGGTCGAGCACCCAGCGGTCCCAGTCAGGAGACTCGCAGTAGTTGAGGCCAGCGGCTAAACCCAGCGAATGAGCGCGATCGAGCTTGCCCTTGGAACTCGAGATGCCCAGCACCCGCAGACCCATGAGCCGTGCGAATTGCAGGGCAAAGATGGAAACTCCACCGGTTCCCAGGATGAGCACAGTGGCTCCCGGCTTTAGACTGCCCGCGGCCAGGGCATTCCAAGCGGTGACAGCGGCGCAGGGCAGTGTGGCAGCTTCCTCGTAGCTGAGATGCGAGGGCACGGCGACCACCCCGGTCTCCTTGAGGACGACGTATTCGGCCATCATGCCGTCGATATCGCCGCCCAGCGCTCCTTTTACCTTGGCGGGAGTGGGCGGCCCGTCCAGCCAGTTCTGCATAAAGATGCCGGCCACCCGGTCGCCGACCTTGAAGGCCGTGACGCCCTCGCCTATGGCTGCCACTTCTCCTGCGCCGTCAGAGCAGGGGATGCGCGGCAGGCGCATTTTAGGGTTATAGAGACCCTTGATCACCATCAGATCGCGATAATTGAAGGAAATTGCATGTATCTTGATCAGCAACTCGCCCGGGCCCGGTTGGGGCGTGGGTTGTTCCACAAACCTTAAAGAATCAATGCCGAACGCGGCAATCTGTGCAACGCGCATAAGCAGTCCTCCGGCCTTTCGCGGGGGCAGCGGGCCGCTTTGCGGGATGCGCGGCAGTGATGCACCCGTAGAATGAAGATATGGCCCGTGGTTGGGAAAGTAAATCCGTGGAGGAACAGATGGCGAGTGCCTTGCAGCAACCGGAAGCGAAACATGGTAACGGCTTTGTGAACGAAGAGCAGCGACGCCAAGCCGACCTGAAACGTGCCGCTCACGAGCGTCAAAGGCAAGCGTTAGACCTGCAACGCGAAAACATTTTGTCACAAAAGACCTCAAACCCGGCGCGCCGCACCGCCCTGGAAGCCGCCCTGGCTCAGATTGAGGCGCAGATCGAGGCATTAGGCTAATTTCGCCAGACCTGGCTGAGTTCTTCCCTTGCCCGGTCAGCTCTCGCGGTGGAAGAGCAGGGAATTCGCCTGGTGCACCGTAGTAAGCACTACGCGCGCAATGTTTACGTGGGCTGGGCGGCTGGCGGCCCAGACAATCGCATCGGCAACATCTTCTGCAGCCAAGGGCTTAATTCCCTTGTAGACCTTCTCGGCCCGTTCCGTGTCTCCGTGGAAGCGCACCAGGCTGAAATCAGTCTCTACCATTCCGGGATCCACGCTGGTGACGCGCACTGGGGTTCCCAGCACATCCTGGCGCAGGCCATCGTTGATGGCCCGTTCGGCGGCCTTGCTGGCGCAGTAGACAGCGCCATTCGGATAAGTCATTTCACCGGCCGTAGAGCCCAGGTTGATCACGTGACCGTGGCCACGGACTATCATGCCCGGTACGACGGCGCGGGTCACATAGAGCAACCCCTTTACGTTGGTGTCGATCATCTCGTCCCAGTCCTGAATCCTGCCCATGTAGAGTTTTTCAAGACCGCGGCTGAGGCCTGCGTTGTTGACCAGGATGTCGATCTCCGCCCACGCCGCGGGCAGGTCATCGATGGCTTGTTGCACGGCGCGATGGTCGCGGACATCCAGGTCGATGGAGTGAACGGCGGGCGCACCGCGCTCCATGGCGAGTGAGGCGACCTCGGCTAGCTTGCCCGCGCGGCGGGCAGCCAGCAGCAGCCGAGCACCCTCGGCCGCAAAAGCCAAAGCAGTGGCGGCGCCTATGCCGGAGGACGCTCCGGTGACGAAGACAATTTTTCCTTTGAGGTTCATGGCACCATCCTACCCAATCGTACAAGTGCAGTTAGTGATCGCAGCCACCACTCTTTTTGTGCTTGTTCCTGCATGTTCCGCGGACACGAGGAAGACCCATTCACATTGCGCGTGGCCAGATCAGTTGGCAGCGGCTCCGCGCCGCTGCGCCATTTTGTACTGTCCCACTGCCCAGTCTTCGCCGCCGAGTCCTGTTTGGCGAGCATCATCGAAGATTCTCGCCAGATTGTCGGCAAGGCTCAGATTGCTGCCGCAGCTGGCTGCCGCCTCGCGCAAAAGGCGGTTGTCTTTGGCTCCCAGTTCGATGGTCGCTCCAGGTTCCAGGGGCGGGTGCAGCATTACTTTGCCATAGGCAGCATAGAAAGACGACTGGAAGAGCGCGCTGTTGATGGCCTCAAGGAACACTTCCGGCAAAATACCCTGCGACTCAACATAGACAAATGCCTCGCTCAGCGAGTGGATCATGGCGCTGATAAGGAAGTTTCCGCCTAGTTTGAGCGCGTGGGCCTGGCGCGGCTCCTTCCCCACAACGGAGATGCCCCTCGAGAACGTCTCGATCAATGGACGAGCGAGAGAAACGGCTGCATCGGCTCCGGCAACGATAACCCACAGGCGGCCTTCTTCAGCCACGTTGGGACGGCCAAAAACCGGCGCCGCGACAAAAAGCTGGCTGCGGCGAGCGTGCTCTGCAGCCAGCCGCTCAGAGAGCGCCACACTTATGGTGGAAAGCGAGATGTGCAGCGCGCCGGCTGGCAGAGAATCGAGAACTCCGTCGGGGCCGAAGAGGACTTCCTCATGCGCCTCGTCATCAAAAAGCGAGGTGAGTACGACATCGACAGTGCGCACAGCCTGAGCAGGCGTGGCGGCCACTGCTGCGCCGTGGCTGGCCAGTGCATCAGCCCGCCCGCGGGTACGGTTCCAGATCATGAGATTGTGCTCGGTGACCAGCAGCCGTCGCGCCATCGGCAACCCCATCTTGCCGAGCCCCAGAAAAGCTATCCTCATCGTGAAAACTCCTCGATGACCAATTTAAGCCCGTTGCCTATTCTTTCCAAATTCGCTGCTTGATTCGAGTGCCTCAGAGCTGGGCAATTAAACTGGTAATCTAATGGTCCGCACTGTACACGCAACACGGTATGTGGTTCCCCTGCGAGAGGGAGGTTCATTGCCCGCCATCGTCGAGGCTGACGATGATGGGTTGTACGTGGTGAAGTTTCGCGGAGCGGGGCAGGGAATCCTGGCGCTGATTGCGGAGTTGATCGCGGGAGAGATTGGCCGCGCGCTCGGCCTGCGCGTGCCGGAGATTGTGTTTATCGAGATCGACGCGGCGTTGGGCCGAAACGAGCCGGACTACGAGATCCGTCAACTGTTGAAGGCAAGCGCCGGAATGAATCTCGCCCTCGACTATCTACCCGGATCCACGATGTTCGATCCTGCGGCGCGCGACTCGGCACCGGCGGCGGAAGCTTCGCTGGCAGTGTGGTTCGACGCCTTCACCCAGAATGTGGACCGCACGCCCAAGAATGCCAATCTGCTGCTGTGGCATCGAAAGCTCTACCTCATCGACCATGGAGCAGCCCTGTTCTTTCACCACGATTGGCCCTCCTTGCAGAAGAAGATTGAGTCGCCCTTCTCTGAGATTGGCCAGCACATCCTGCTGCCGTGGGCGACAGAGATTGAAGAGGCGGCGGCAATCGCACACGAACAGTTACCGCGCGAGGTCCTGACGGGAATTGTCAATATGGTCCCAGACGAGTGGCTGGAGAGTATTCCGGGCGTCTTGAGTGTAGGACAGCGGCGGACCGGCTACCTGGATTTTTTCATCCGGCGATTGGCGGCATCGGATATCTTCGAACAGGAGGCGATTCGTGCCCACTCCCGCCTCGTTTGATTACGCTATCTTGCGCGTGGTGCCGCGCGTGGAGCGGCAGGAGTTTATCAACGCAGGAATCGTCGTTTTCTGCCTGGAAAAGCGTTACCTTGCGGCCCGCATTCAACTTGACGCCGATCGCCTCAAAGCCGTGTGGCCCGCAGCCGATGTGAGGCTGGTGAAGAAGCACCTTGATGCAATCCCCCGCATCTGTGAGGGCGACCCGGCTGCGGGTCCCGTCGCCCGGCTATCGCAGCGCGAACGGTTCCACTGGCTGATTTCTCCGCGCAGCACGATCATCCAGCCGTCGCCTGTACATAGCGGTGTCTGCGAAAGCACGGATGACCTACTGAACAGCTTGGCGAAACGGTTTCTTCTTTGACCGCCGGGTACGCCGGCGGCCGAAGCGCAGGCGCTACTGCGGAGGGGTGACCAGGTGATGAGCGATGGCAAACAGGGCCAGCTCGAGGCGAGTGGAAACGCCAGTCTTGTCAAAGATGTTCGACAAGTGACGTTTGACGGTCTCCTCGCTGAGCGTGAACTGTTTGGCAATATCGCGGTTGCTACATCCTTCCACAATGCAGCCGACAACCTCAATCTCGCGAGGGGTAAGGCCGTAGCTCCGGTGGGGTGGCGCAGCCGCTTGCTGCATAAGTTCATGCAGGGCTGAGACCAGGTTAACTACGCGCTTGCCGCCGATCCAATAGTCTCCGGCGATCACAGTTTGGATAGCGGTCTGCAGAGCGCCGGCCAAGGCGTCTTTGAGCACGATGCCGCGCGCGCCGATGTGCAGCGCCTCGATGATCTGCTGAGTGGTAATGGTCGAGGTAAGGAGCAGAATCTTCACCGTCGGCGAACCACTCATGATGGCGCGCATGGCCTCCAGCCCCGGCAGTCGGGGCATGGCCACATCAAGCAGCAGTATGTCCGGCTTGAGTTCGAGGGTCTGAGTGATAGCCTCGTCACCGTCGTCTGCCTCGCCTACCACTTCAAAGCCGGCGTGCTGGGTGAGCATGTTGCGCACACCAATGCGGACCACGGGATGGTCGTCTGCCAATACGATACGGATTGGGTGTTCCACCTGAGCGACTAGCCTCCATGGCCGGATTCTACAGCGGCACCCTTGCCAGGTGCTCTTCGCACGAACCGGCGATGCTTCACAATTCAACGTCGCGGCTCACTGCTCCGCGCACCCCCTAGGCAGGGAATTCTGCATTCAGCATACGCTCCAAATCCTGAATGGCGCTGCGTAATTCGGAAAGCACCGCGGCGCAGTTATCCAATTGATCACTCTCAGACTCAAGTAAAGCGCCGAGACGCGAAACCCGCATAGCGCCGGCCATGCCACAGCCGCCCTTGATTGTATGCCCGATGCGGCGTATCTCGGCGACATCGCCCACCTTCAAGGCGGCCTCCAACGCGACAATTCGCTTCTTAAGATCAGCCATCACAGCCACGTAGATTTCACGCACTGTGGGCTCCGGCATCAGCTGGCGAAATTGGGCCAGCGTCTCCGGGTTCACCGCCGGCTCGGTGGCATCCGGGGGAGGCACTACCGGCTCCGGATTCCGTTCTTCCAGAAGCCGTTGCAGTGTTTCCGGGGCAAAAGGCTTGAGTAGAAAGCCGTCGGCGGCGGCCACCAGGTCATCAGGAGCAGGGCTGCCGCTAATAGCGAAAATAATGGCTTTTCCGCGGGTGCGGAGTTGCTCGATTAGCGCCAACCCGCTCAGACCGGGCAACTGCGTATCCATCAGGATGGCCCCCGGCGCACACTCGCCGGAATCCAGCATCTCCAGCGCCGCGGCGCCGTCCGCCGCAGTGTGTACTATGTAGCCGTGCAGAGTGAGAATGGTGGCGATTACCTCGCGGCTGACCAGATCGTCGTCGATCAGCAGTAAAGTCGGAAGTTCGCGTCTATCGTTTATGCCAAGCATCAACCCAGTCTTTCTTTGCCGGGCTGCCTCCGGCGTTACTCATTGGTGGTGGCGACCTCGTGAAGCCAGCCGGGAGCCTTCAGCAGTTCGCGGGGGCGTGAGCCGTCCGCCGGTCCGACCAGGCCATCACGTTCCATAAGATCTATCAGGTGGGCAGCTCGGCCATAGCCGATGCGCAGTCGACGCTGTAGCAGCGAAGTGGACGCCTTGCCGAACTCGAAGACCAGCCGCACAGCATCATCGAACATTGTGTCATTTTCGTCGGGGTCGCTATTGGAGCCGTCCACGCTGGGCCTCTCGTCCCGGGGCGACTCCAGAAAGCCCTCGACGTATTCAGCCATTCCCTGGTCCTTCCAGAAACCGACTACCGCTGCAGTCTCCTTTTCACTCACATAGGGTGCGTGCAGCCGCATCAAGCGACTGGTGCCGGGGGGCAGAAAGAGCATGTCCCCTCGGCCCAAGAGCGCCTCAGCCCCATTGGTATCCAGGATAGTGCGGGAATCCACCTTGGTGGCCAGGCGGAAGCTGATGCGGGTGGGAATATTCGCCTTGATGAGACCGGTAATGACGTCCACGCTGGGGCGCTGCGTGGCCAGGATGAGGTGAATGCCCACAGCGCGAGCCATCTGCGCGAGGCGGGTAATGGATTCCTCGACGTTGGCGCGGTCAAGCATCATCAGGTCAGCCAACTCGTCGATGATGATGACGATGTAAGGCAGCGGCTCCTCGTCTTCGCCCTCGGCGAAGAGCGAAGGCATAGTGCCCTCAAATAGCTTGTTGTACTGGTCGATATTGCGCACGCTGCGGCTGGCCAGCAACTTCAGGCGGCGCTCCATCTCGCGGACGGCATTCCGCAGCGCATTCGCGGCCAGCTTGGGCTCGGTGATGATGGGCGTGAAAAGGTGAGGGATCCCTTCATACATTCCCAGTTCCACTCGCTTCGGGTCCACCAGGATGAGCCGAACCTGCGAGGGAGTGGTGCGAAAGAGCAGGCTCATAATCATGGCGTTGATGGCCACCGACTTGCCAGAGCCCGTTGAGCCGGCGATGAGCACGTGGGGCATTGAAGATAGATCGGCAGTGACGATGCGGCCGTTGATGTCCTTGCCCATGGCCAGTGTTAGACGGGACTTGGCCTTGTGGAAGGTCTCGGATTCCAGCACGTCGCGCAGGTGGATGGTTTCGCGGTCGCGGTTGGGCACTTGAATGCCGACGGTGCTTTTGCCGGCCATGCGCTCGATGAGAATGCTTTCAGCGCGCATCGCCAGGCACAGGTCCTCTGCCAGTCCGGTCACGCGGCTGTATTTAACGCCGGCTTCGGGCTTGAATTCATAGGTGGTCACCATGGGTCCTGGATTGATCTGGACGACTTGGCCGCGGACATCGAACTCGGCGCATTTTTCCACCAACACTTTGGCTTCCTCGCGCAACTCGTCCTCACGAACCGCCTGCGGACCGGAGCCGGCGTTGAGCAGAGTGCTGGAAGGGAGCTTGAAGCCGCTCAGATTCTTTGGCGCCATGGTTACGGTACGGACTTCGGCGTCAGCGCGCCCATGGATAGCGATCTCCGACGGGGAGAGTGTGGGCGCGGCCGGGGCCGGGGGTGGGTCAGCAGCCACCGGGCGGGCAGGAGGCCGCATCTCAACCAGGCGCGGCGCGGCTTGCGGGATGGCTGCGGGAACAGGAACCGGGGCAGCAGGAGGGGCCGTAATGGGGGTAACCGTCGCCTCGGCTGCCGAGCGCTCCCAGATGCTGGACCGGCGGGTGGGAATCGGCTCCTCGGCAGTCTGTGCGGCGGCACGCTGGAACGCTGGAATCTCGTCCACCGGATCCAGTTCGGCAGGGCGCTCGTGGCGGCCAAAGAAGGAGGCAAACCAGCCGGGTCGACGGACCGGAGTGATTGAGTCCGGATTGGGAGCGTCGGCTGAGATGGCGCCGGAGAAAAGGTGCTGTTCCGGGCCAGGTGAGTTTTGCTGGTCACGATCCGCCTGGAGTTCGGCCTTTCGTTCGGCGCGATCCTGACGCCAGTTGCGCCAACGGTCGTTCCAGGCCATTCCCCGCACCCAGTTGTCCTCAACGGCCTGCTTGAGAGCCCAGAAGCTGACTGCGGAAGCGAAGTAGACGCCCGCGGCAGCGAGCACGGCGGCCACCAACCATGCGCCCTGCACGTTGAGGTAGACGACCAGCGTGCCTGCAACAAGCCGGCCTATCACGCCTTCCACCGGGACCGCATGCAACCAGCGCCAATGCCAGGGCAGCAACCCGAAGACGGTGGGCACGAAGACAACGGCCAGCAGGCAGCCAGCCCAGCGGAGCCACACTGAACCACCCGAACGGGAACGCATCCAACTCCAACCCAGGCCGCCAAGCCAAAGCGGCACCATAAAGGCGGTGAGGCCGAGCACCTGGAGCAGCAAGTCGCTCAGCCATGCGCCAAAAAGGCCGATCCAATTGTGCACATCGTGCGGCAGCGCGGAGTCAGTGGCCGTGTTCAGCGAAGGGTCAGACGGATGATAGGTAGCAAGGGCGAGAAGAAGGAGGGCCGAGACCAGCGCCAGTACAAGCCCCAGAAACACGTTAAGGGCGCGGTTGCGCGTCGGCGACAGAGCAATCGGAATGGGTTTCATGAGGGGAACGCCTCCGCTCGCTGGACGCCGCTAGAGGCGCGAACGAACCGCCGGAGCGGACAGAAAACCCCAGAGCAGCCTTTATTATCCCTGTTGCGACGCTGGGATTTGGGCAAAAACAAAGCAGGGGGAACCTTGATGTGGACCCCCGGTTCAGCTGTCAGTTTTCAAGCATCGATGGTCAGTTCTCGATGGCCGCCGGTTAAACAGAAGCCTGGAAAGGCAGCGAAGTACATCTCAAAGGCGCCAAGTCCATTATTCCCATCTGGATGGGCGGCTTGCAGTCCGGCAAATGGAGTTTTGTTATGCCGGGTGGGAGAGGTTGGACTTGGCCTCGAATCGAATGTAGTGGCGCAAATCAACCGACAAGCCGACTGCCCCAGATCAACAGGACCACACCCAGGAGAATTCGATAGATGGCGAAAACGGTGAACCCGTGCCGGCGCACCCACATCAGAAACCACTCGACCACGCCCAGAGCCACGATGAACGAGACCACAAAGCCGATGGCCAACACAATCCAGCGGTCGCCATTCATCGCCACGTGGGCGCTGGCGGTACCGGCGGCCTGGGCTACCTTGCCGGGGTGAATCTCTTTGAGCAGATCGTACGCGGTGGCGGCGAGCATGGTCGGAATAGAGAGCAGAAAGCTGAATTCGAGAGCGGAGGAACGATCGAGGCCCACAAGCTGGCCCGCGGCAATGGTAGACATGGAGCGCGATGTGCCTGGGAAGATGGCCGAGAGCGACTGGCAGAGGCCGATCCAGATGGAGTGGCCCAGGCTCATCTCCTCTACGTGCGTCGTGGTGGGTTCGTAGCGATCAGACCTGACATCCACAATCCACATTACGATGCCGCCGATGAGCAGCGCCAGTGCAATCACGGTCAGGCTGCCGAGGTTCCTGTCGCTCCACTTCTTCAGTAGAAGCGCGGGAATCGAAGTAAAGATAAATGCGACGATAGTCAGCGAAAGGGGATGAGTGAGCCAGGTTCGGTCGCCATTTTCGCCCTTGGGAAAGGTGCGCATGAAGCCGACAATGCGCTCCAAAAAGAGGAGCAACAAGGCCATTATGGCGCCTGCCTGGATGACGATGGTGTACATCTTCCAATAGGCATCATCGAGTGGAATCTTCAACAGTGCTTCAGTAATGCGCAAATGTGCTGTCGAGCTCACCGGCAGAAATTCGGTCAAGCCCTCCACAATACCCAACAAAATAGACTGCACGTAGACGTTCAAAAAACCTCCGATATTAACTGTGAATATGCGGGCAACCGATTGACGCTGCTGAGGCTTCTACTCCTGGTCGATGCCATAGACGGGAACACCCTGATCCAATTTGTACACGAGAGCAGCTGCGCGCCATGTAAAGTCCGATTGCGGAAACTTGTCCTTGAGCCGGGCGGCCAGGTCGCGGGCGTGGTTGTGGGCATCGTCCTTCTTCTTGTCGTTGCCATCGGCGGCTTCCATATCGGCCAGCGCTGCCTGGCGGTAAACGGCCAGATAGAGCGCCTGCGCCGTGCGTGGTCCGTCAGGATGCTCCGACGCATACTTCTCGTAGTAATCCGATTCCTTCTCAGGGCACTTGGGCGAGCCTTGCCAGTCGCCGCAGAGCTTGTTGTCAATAAGTTCGAAAGCCGCCAAGTCGGCCTCGCGGGTGTGTGGATAGTACTTGATTACCTTCTTCAGTTCATCTTCATCCATCTGGTCGCGCAGGTATGCCTCGCGCTCCTTGGCCGAGGGGCGCGTGGAGGCATCGGCTTTTTGTATCTGCCACAGAATATCTGCCGCTCTCCATGCAGCCTGGGCGATCAACGGCGATTTGGGAAACATCTCCACCAGCCGGCGATAAAGGAGCCGCGCGCTGCGGGCGGCATTGGCCGGACCACGGGGATCGGAAGCCAGCGCTTCCTGGTTGGCCGCTTCGCCCATCAGCACCTGGTCCCCATTTGGGGTGTCCTCGATCACGACCCCTTTGGCCTGCATCCAGCCGGAGATGGGCGGCGGTGTCTCATTGCTGCCGAAGATGGGAGTGTCGCTCTGATGCTCTTCTTCAATGTCGGTATTGGCGTAAACACGAATCCACGGGCCGCTCTTTTCGGCAACCACCATCTCGCGGCCAATCTGTACCCGGTCGACTTTTTGCGCGCCAGTGTCAGGCGAGATGTAAAGCCACGTAATGCGCAGGGGTGTTGCCCGCGGACCGGCCATGGGCTTTACCGGCTCCTGCTTCTTTTGGCCTTGCGCTGACACGGCAGCACAGGCAAGGGCCAAGCCAAGTGCGAGGCTTCGACGCGTGAAAGTACGAAGTTTCATCACTGGGAAAATCATAGTTCAACGACGTTACAATTTGTGTTCAGTGAGCACTTCGGCCAGGAACTCGGGCGCTACGTTGCCACCACTGACCACGGCAACAGCCCTGGTGTAGGCGGGAAGCTGATCGGAATGGAAGAGCAGGGCTGCTGCGGCTACCGCTCCGCTGGGCTCGGGAACCAGGCGCGTGGTGGCCACGATGGCGCGCATCGCGGCTCGAATCTCAGCTTCTGTAACAGTGATGATGCCTTCGACAAACGCCTGAATGTGGGCGAAGTTGCGCTGGCCCACGCTCTGCGTTCGCAGACCATCGGCGATGGTGCGGCTCGTCAACTCGGCCGGCCAAGTGACGATGGAGCCAGTGCGAAAGCTCTCAGCCGTATCGGCTGCGAGTTCCGGCTCGACGCCGAAGACATGTGCCTGGGGCCGCAGCTGCTTGACCGCTGCGGCCACGCCGCTGAGCAAGCCGCCACCACTCACGGGGGAAAGCACCAGGTCCACATCGGGTAGGGCTTCGACGATCTCCAGGCCGCAGGTGGCCTGGCCAGCGATGATTTGCTCGTCGTCGTAGGGCGGGACAACCACGTAGCCATGTTCCCGCACAAGCTGTTCAGCGACAGCGAGGCGCTCGCTGGAGGCCAGGCCCACATCGACGACTTCAGCTCCCAATGCGAGAGTCGCGGAGCGCTTGATTGCGGGGGCGTTGGACGGCATGACGATGACGGCTCTGGCTCCGACTTCGCGGGCGGCATATGCCACACCCTGGGCGTGGTTGCCGCTAGAGTAGGTGATGACTCCACGGGCGATTTCGGCAGCAGAAAGCTGGAGAATCTTGTTGGCCGCGCCGCGAATTTTGAAGGCGCCAATGGGCTGCAGGCTTTCCGCTTTTAGCCAGATTCTTTTGCCGGTTCCATAGCCGGAGATGCCGGGAAACGCCGCTTCGATGAGCGGGGTTTTGACGGCGATGCCGGCGATGCGGGCGGCGGCGGAGCGAATGGTCGCGAGGGAGACCAGGGAATCAGTGAGAGCGGTCATTGTAGTTATGGCTCCAACGTGGAGTTTGCGGCGCGCCCGGCGGCGGGCAATGTGGAGAAGACTCTTGTGTGCGCCTTCAGACCTCCATGATGACGGGTAGGATAAGCGGGCGGCGACCGGTGGTTTTCTGGACCAGGCGCTTTAATTCCACACGCACCTTCTCCTTGACCATGCCGTAGTCGGTTTTCTCCTCGCCGGTGAGACTGTCGAGGGTCTTGAGGACCGCTTCGCGTGCCTGGTCTGTGATGTCTGCGCCGCCAAAGCCGCGCATGACCACCTCGGGTGTGCGGTCCACTTTGCCGGTGCGTTTGTTGATGGCCAGCACGGCGAGAACGATGCCATCCTCGCTGAGAATGCGACGATCACGAATCACGAGGTCTTCCACCACATCGTTGGTGGAACCGGAATCGATGAGCACGCGGCCGGCGGTAACTTTGTCTTTCTGGCGCGCGTCGTTCTGGTCGAGTTCGAGGACGTCGCCATCTTCAATCACGATGGCGTGCTCCACGGCGCCGGTCTCCATGGCTATGTTTGCGTGGTGACGTAGGTAGCGGTAGTCGCCGTGTACGGGGATAAAGAACTTGGGCCGGACGAGGTTGATGAGCAGGCGCATCTCTTCCTGGCTGCCGTGGCCGCTGACATGAATCAGGCCGCTCGAGCCATCGTCGCAGATCACGTTGGCATCACGGCGGTAGAGATGGTCGATGACGCGGAAGATGCTTTTTTCGTTGCCGGGGATGATGCGGGAACTGAGAATTACGGTGTCACCGGCATCGATGTGGGCATGTTTGTGGTTGTCCACGGCGGCTCGGCTGAGCGCGCTCATGGGCTCGCCCTGGGTGCCGCTGATAAGCACCATCAATTGCTCGGGAGGGAAGTCGCGCATCTGGCCGGGATTGATGACCAGGCCCGGCGGCAGGTTCAGGTAGCCAAAGTCCTGCGCAATCTCGGTGCTTTCCATCATGGAACGGCCCACGACAGCCACTTTGCGTCCGTGGGAACGGGCCAAATCCATGGCGATGCGAATGCGATAGATGGAGGACGAGAAGCAACTGAAGAAGAGTTTCTTTTTGGCGCGGGAAAAGATCTCGTCCAGGCGGGGGATCACTGCGCGTTCGCCGGGCGTGTAGCCGGAGCGCTCGACGTTGGTCGAGTCCTGGAGCAGGGCGAGGACGCCGCGCTTGCCGTATTCGGCGAAGGTATGCAGGTCGAAGGGCTTGTCGTCCAGCGGGGAGAGATCGATCTTGAAGTCGCCGGTGTGGATGACGACGCCGACCGGAGTGTCGATGGCCAGGGCCACACAATCGACCAGCGAGTGGGTGACGTGGATGGGCTCGATGGTGAAAGGGCCGATGGTGAACTTCTCTTTGGGCGTGATCTCGATGAGCTCGGTTTCGTCGAGCAATTGGTTCTCTTCGAGGTTGCCCTCGACGTAGGCCAAGGTGAACTCGGTGCCGTAGACCGGGACCTTGAGCTCGCTGAGAATCCAGGAGAGGCCGCCGATGTGGTCCTGGTGGCCGTGGGTGAGGATGATAGCCCGGACACAGGCCTTGTTCTCAATGAGGTAGGTGATGTCGGGGACAACGACGTCCACACCCAGCAGCTCTGACTCGGGAAACATGAGCCCGCCGTCGATCACGATAATGTCATCTTCCCAGCGAAGCGCGAGGCAGTTCATGCCGAACTCGCCTAGTCCGCCGAGGGGGATAATTTTCAGGCTTTTTGTATGCATCTGTCAGGTTCGATGCTACCACTTGGCGGAGATCAGCATCCCACGGACAAAGACCAAAGCTTGATTCCCGCTCTGCTAGTCGCGGCAACTTGTGTGAAGTGGCCTCGACTACGCCATTCTCTGAGATTTCGAGGCGGTTTGGGGCCAAAAACAGGGAAAAATCAGAGGGTTCTGTTTACCGATGAGTACATGGGGGTAATTTCCAAACTGTTCATTGCATTCAGGTTGCTGGAGAAACTACCCCTCCAGTTAGGGGTTTTGGAGGGGGAGGGGGGTGGGTACCCATCCGAATTTAAGCCGTTCACATCCCTGACCGCTCATTCCCTCATTTCGATTGTGCAGCCGGAGCGGGTTATTTTCTGCAAACTGGCTTGGTACAGGGTGTCCGTGATGAGGACGACATCCATCCCGCCCTAGCGGAGCTAGGACGGGGCACCCCGATTTGTGGTCGGGCTAGGCCGGGCCACCCGCCCCGCTTGCATCTTTGAAATCCGACTTACGCGTTCTTGTCCTTCTCCAGATCAAACTGATTAAGAAGGAAAGGAATAAAACACTGAGAGCCAAATATAAAAATGCAGCTATTTCCCGTCCACGAAACCAAGACTGAATGCCAATCAATCCAGCTCCAACGGTTCCCGCCAATGCTCCAACACTCTTAAAGAATTGAGACTTATTCCCGAGCCAAAGGAGTATCCCGCCCAACGCGATACCAGCGACATAGGGCATATCCCGGGAAAACGCCTCTTTGCTGGGAGAGATCCAAAGATCTCTCCCGATGAGAATTACGCTAAGGAGCAAACAGAGAACTATGATGATGGCTCGCCAATTCCGCATGAACATTGTTGCATCTCCCTTCCGCCGATTGCGTGCTGCAAAGGCCTAAGCCTTACAGTGAAAAGACGGTCATAATCCGACCAACGAAACGCACCCTGTAATCAATGCAGCCAGACCTACTTTGGAAGGGTGGTTGTCGAACGAATCCACGACGGCAAGTACACATGAACTCACGCCGAGAACAGCGCCGACTTCTTTCCTGAACTGCCACGCCCACTGGATAGTTTCGACTTGGACTCTTAGGTTGGTTCCGAGCCACTCGGCAAATGCTCCCTTTCCGGATGGGTCAATATCATTAATTGGATCGCCATTTGCATACAGGTACTTGTGCAGTGCCTTCGGGTCCGTTGGATTGCCGTCGGAATTGAAGGGCTGCGGATCGTTCGGATCGCGACTCATGAACCTTCCGGTCAGGGGGTTGTAATATCTGGCGCGGAGGTAGTAGAGGCCCAGGTCGGGGTCGAACTGTTCGCCGCGATACAGATAGTTGTTGGGCGTTGTTCCTGTTGAATTGACCTTGTTTCCGAAAGCGTCGTAA